>ERZ1643250.539-NODE-539-length-39912-cov-6.404596_pt1 | contig 39912 bp, 32 predicted proteins | sample MGYA00579262_ERZ1643250 | MGnify/ENA primary metagenome ERZ1643250 (study PRJEB29033, sample SAMEA4952265) | chicken gut metagenome | biome: Broiler Chicken; feature: Gastrointestinal Tract; material: Caecum | place: Ireland | collected 2018 | study: Broiler...
GAGGCAGATGGTTTCTATGCGGGACTGTATAACAGCCAGTTTGAAAAGATGGAAACTGCCTGAAAGGTCTGCCGGAGGCAGACCCCGTGCTCGTCCGTCTTGCCCGTCCTATGCCTGTACATCTGTGCAAGTAAATTTGCTATCTGTACAGACGCAGGACGTGGAGGTAAGAAGAAGTAAGAAAGCCGGATGTCTGCGTGCACAGCACTCCCGACATCCGCCGACGGAACTCGCACTGAAAGGTCTGCCAGAGGCAGACCCCGTGCTCGTCCGTCTTGCCCGTCCTATGCCTGTACATCTGTGCAAGTAAACTTGCCATCTGTACAGTCGCAGGACGGGCTTTCTTAGAAAATCTTAGGATACCGTTGACAGATTTGTAATAAAATTGTAAAATAAAGAATCCAAGGGAGGTTTTTTTGAAATAAGGAGGATATTATGAGTAGAAAGCATAAGAATTTAGTGATTCTGGCAACGGTTCTCTCTGCCGCCTGTATTTTCAGTGCGTGCGGAAAAGACAAGGAGGATCAGGTTGTGGTTGCTGAGGCACCGACACCGACTCCAACTGTAGCACCTACGATAACCCCGGTTCCTTCTGTGGCTGCAACAGCACAGAAAGTAACCTATACATCCAAAGACAGCAGTGTTTCCATTGTCCTTCCGGATAATACCTGGAAGAATACTTCAGATAATGGAAAGAGCATTATTTTTAATTCAGATACTCAGGGAAATATTTCCATTACTTATGCAAACACAGATGCAGATCTGGCGAAAGTTCAGATCCCCTCATCCAAGGAACTGGCAGGTTCTATTACCGCCGGCACCAGTTTAACAGAGGGTACTGATTTTGATATTCTGGATTATACAGCCACAGAGATGGATGGCGTTGATGTTTACCGCTATACCGTAAAAGCAGCAGACGCGTCTAAGATGAACGGTTATGCTTATATAGAGAATTATTATCTGACAGATGGTTCGGAGCTGTATCAGATTAGCGGTTCTTTAAAACTGCAGGATCCCACTTCTTTAAATACGATGAAAGAAGCAGTAACCAGTTTCCGGATTCTGAAGGCAGATTCCCCTCTGAAAGCAGCGGCTGATACCATTGCTTCTCAGAATTCTTCTTCTGCCACACCGTCTGTAACACCGTCTGTTACACCGGCAGCATCCGGAGATTCCGACAACAGTGATTCTTCAGATGATTCAGATACAAATACCAGCAGTACTTCAGACGGAAGTTCTTCTGACAGCTCTTACGATGACAGCAGTTCTTCCGGGGACGATTCCGGAAGCGGAAATTCCGGCCAGAGTTCAGAAGACGGATGGTATGACGGAGATACCTTCATTTCTTACGATGACGGATATTTTGATGATGACGGTTACTGGCACTGGTACGGCGATGATTCCGGAGACGATGGATCCGGAGATGACGGATCTGACGATGGATCCAGTGATGATGGATCGGGAGATGACGGATCCGGAAGCGACGACGGCGGCTGGTATGATAATAACGGAAACTATTTCTCCTATAACGACGGATATTTTGATGATGACGGCGTTTGGCAGTGGTATTAAGTAAATGAAAAACGGGCTGTTGCAGAAATGCAGCAGCCTTTTTATTATGTAATAGGATTAAGGTGCCAAAAGCCCCTCTAAGTCGCGACATCCGGATGATTTTATTCTATTTACTCATGAAAAGCTCTATGGTATATTTAAACAGGAGTTACAGACAGATACAGGAGGATTTGAGTATGGAAGCATATACAGAGTTTGCAAAAGTATACGATCTTTTTATGGACAATATTGATTATCCGCGCTGGTGCAGGTATCTGACAGAGCTTCTGAAAAAATACGGAGTCCCGGAAGGTCTTGTTTTAGAACTGGGCTGCGGTACAGGAACCATGACGGAACTTCTGGCCAGCCAGGGATACGACATGATCGGTGTGGACAATTCTGAGGAAATGCTGGCAAAAGCCATTGAAAAAAGAGTGGAATCCGGTCAGAACATTCTGTATCTGCTTCAGGATATGAGAGAATTTGAGCTTTACGGAACGGTAAGGGCAGTAGTCAGTGTCTGTGATTCCATGAATTACATTCTGACAGAAGAGGATTTGCTGCAGGTTTTTTCCCTGGTGAATAATTATCTGGATCCGGGAGGGATTTTTGTTTTTGATTTAAATACAGTATATAAGTATAAAGAGATACTGGGCGATCAGGTGATTGCAGAAGATCGGGAGGAAGGAAGTTTTATCTGGGAAAATCAGTACGATGAAGAAACCCGGGAGAATCTGTATCAGTTGGTTCTGTTTCTTCCAAGAGAAGACGGACTGTATGAAAGATATGAAGAAATCCATTATCAAAAGGCTTACACCATAGAGAAAATCCTGAAACTGCTGGAGAAAGCAGGAATGGAGTTTGTGGCGGTTTACGATGCGTTTACAGAAGAGCCGCCCCTGGAAAGCAGCGAGCGGGTCTATGTTGTGGCAAGAGAAAAAGGGAAAAGCAGAGAATAAAAACGGAATGAGGAAAGGAAATGACAATGGAAGGGCATAAGGATTATATTGTAAGAGCAACAGCAGCAGGAAATCAGGTGCGGGCCTTTGCGGCCACAACGGATGAGGTTGTGGAAATGGCCAGAAAAGCCCATAATACCAGCCCGGTGGCAACGGCCGCTCTGGGACGTCTGCTGACGGGAGGCGCCATGATGGGCGTGATGATGAAGGGAGATAAGGATCTGCTGACCCTCCAGATTAAAGCAGGAGGCCCCCTTCAGGGAATTACGGTGACTGCAGATTCCCACGGAAATGTGAAAGGCTATGTGGGAAATCCCAGCGTCTGCATTCCGGCCAATAAGAAAGGAAAGCTGGATGTGGCATCCGCCGTGGGCGTGGGATTTCTCAATGTAATAAAAGATATGGGGCTAAAGGAACCCTACATTGGGCAGACTACTTTACAGACCAGTGAAATTGCGGAAGACCTGACCTATTATTTCGCCACCAGCGAACAGGTGCCCTCTGCCGTGGGGCTGGGAGTTTTAATGAATAAAAATAATACGGTGGCTCAGGCCGGCGGTTTTATTGTGCAGCTAATGCCTTTTGCGGAGGAGAAAGTCATTGCAAAACTGGAAAAAAACGTGGCGGGCATTACTTCCGTTACCGCTCTTTTAGAGCAGGGACACACACCGGAAAGTCTTTTGGAAACGGTGTTAGAAGGACTGGATGTGGAGATAAACGAAAGGATTCCCACTCAGTTTTACTGCAACTGCAGTAAGGAAAGAGTGACCCGGGCTCTTATCAGCGTAGGAAAGAAAGAACTTCAGGATATGATTAAAGAGGGAAAGGAAGTGGAAATGAACTGTCATTTCTGCAATACCAATTATACTTTCTCAGTGGAAGAACTGAAACAGCTATTAAGCCATTGCAAATAAACAGGAGAGGGATGGAGGAAGAAAATGAGGCAGGGATTTATTAAAACTGCGGCGGCCACACCCAATATTCAGGTGGCAGACTGCATTCATAATGCAGAAGAGATTTTAAGAAACATCCGGGAGATGGCAGAGAAAAAAGCAAAGGTCATGGTCTTTCCGGAACTTTGTATGACCGGCTATACCTGTCAGGATCTGTTCTGGCAGAAAAAACTTTTAGACAGTGCAAAGGAGCAGCTCCTTCGTCTTGCCCGGGAAACCGGGGAAGTGGATGGACTGATATTTGTGGGAATTCCCGTGGAACATCAGGGAAAACTGTACAATACGGCGGCTGTTTTAAACCGGGGAAAAATCATAGGAATGGTCCCCAAGGTACATCTTCCCAACTATGGGGAATTTTATGAGAAACGCCACTTTTCTTCCGGAGAAGCCCGGATGGAGGACTTCCGGCTGGGACAGGAAACCATTCCCTTTGGAACGAATCTGATCTTTGAATGTGAAGAATTACGGGAGTTTACCGTTGCCGCCGAGATTTGTGAAGATCTCTGGGTACCGTCTCCTCCAAGTATTTCCCATGCCCAGGCAGGAGCCCACATTCTGGTAAATCTGTCTGCCAGTGATGAAATTGTGGGAAAGGATACGTACCGCAGAGAACTGGCATCCAGCCAGTCGGCACGGCTTATCAGCGCTTACATTTACGCCACTGCCGGAGAAGGAGAGTCTACCCAGGATCTGGTGTTTGGCGGACAGAACATGATATGGGAAAACGGATGTCTGCTGGCAGAAGGCAGACGGTTTGAAAACGGAATTATCTATGGAGATGTGGATGTGGAAAGGCTGGCTTCTGAGAGAAGACGGCAGACCACGTATCCTGCGGCAGACCGGAGAGACTACCGGGTGATTTCTTTCAAAGCCCGGATGGAAGAGACGCAGCTTGAGAGAAAATTTGATCCCATGCCTTTCGTTCCTTCAGGAAAGGAAGAGCGGGAGAGACGCTGCGATGAGATTTTAAATATTCAGGCAATGGGACTGAAGAAGAGGCTGTGCCATGTAAATGCAGGAAGGGCTGTTGTGGGCTTATCCGGGGGACTGGATTCTACCCTGGCTCTTTTGGTAATGGCCAGAGCTTTTGATTTGATCGGACTGCCCAGAAAGAATATCTTATGTGTGACCATGCCCTGCTTCGGAACCACAGACAGAACGTATCAGAATGCCTGCCAGCTAAGCCGGAGCCTGGGAACCACATTAAAAGAAATTAATATTAAAGAAGCTGTACAGGTTCATTTCCGGGACATCGGACAGGATATGGAAACACATGATGTGACTTACGAAAACAGCCAGGCCAGAGAGAGAACGCAAATCCTGATGGATCTGGCCAATCAGACCAACGCGCTGGTAGTAGGCACCGGAGATCTGTCCGAGCTGGCTCTGGGATGGGCCACTTATAATGGGGATCACATGTCTATGTACGGAGTCAACAGCTCTGTGCCCAAAACCCTGGTGCGGCATCTGGTACGTTATTATGCAGATACCTGTGAGGATACCGTTTTACAGCAGGTGCTTCTGGATATTTTGGATACCCCGGTCAGCCCGGAACTTCTTCCCCCAAAAGATGGAGAAATTGCACAGAAGACAGAAGACCTGGTAGGTCCCTATGAGCTTCACGACTTCTATCTGTATTACATGCTGCGTCTGCGATTTTCCCCAAAGAAAATCTACCGGCTGGCGCGTCTGGCTTTCCAGGGCGTATACGGCGACGAAGTAATTGCAAAGTGGCTGAAGACTTTTTACCGGCGTTTCTTTACCCAGCAGTTTAAGCGTTCCTGTCTTCCCGACGGACCGAAGGTGGGAAGCGTAGCGGTTTCACCAAGAGGAGATCTGCGTATGCCAAGCGATGCATGTGTCAGAATCTGGCAGGAGGAATTGGCGGAGATTTAATTCTCCGCCTTTTTTAATGCTGTCTGTATGGCATCCAGAAGCAGCATAGACGTATATTGGTTTTCCTGGGAATAGGTAAGGTTCTCCAGGGACTGGGTTTCGCAGATCTGGCTTTCCAGAGATTCCAGAGCCGGTTCCATTAAAGGGAACATGGCCTGGGTGCTTTCACTTAAGTTAACTAATTCTATGGACTGAATACGGGAAGAGTCTACCGTAACAGCAACGTCAAAGGTATTATCGTTCAGATGAATGGATGAAGTGTAAACACCGGCCTGATACCGCGCCCGGGCAGAGGCAGATTCTGATGGAGCCGGGCGGAACATTAAAAACAGCAGAATCCCCATTATGACGGCTAAAACAAGGAAAATGACTGTGTAGATGACTTCCTTCATATGTAATACGACAATTTTGGTTTTTGCACTCATGGTATACGCCTCCTGGTTTATTTTCTATATCTTATTACACAGGCAGAGGATTTATGATAGAATAGGAAAAAGAAGACGGAAAATTTTTAGGGAGGAATCCATGTCATTACAGATGATTTTAGGAAGTTCCGGTTCCGGAAAATCCTACTACGTTTATAAAAAAATAATTCAGGAATCCATAGAAAATCCGGACACCCTCTATTACGTTATTGTTCCGGAGCAGTTTACCATGCAGACCCAGAAGACCCTGGTAGAAATGCATCCGGGCAGGGGAATTCTAAATCTGGATGTACTCAGTTTCCAGAGACTGGCTTACCGGGTGCTGGAAGAAGTGGGAGGAGAAGTCAGACAGGTTCTGGAAGAAACGGGGAAGAGTCTGGTGATTCAGAAGATGGCTCAGGAAAAAAGAAAAGAGCTGTCCTATCTGGGCGGCCAGATGAAGAAAAAAGGCTATGTTTCCGAAATGAAATCCCTGATTTCTGAACTGATGCAGTATGACATTTCCGTAAGCCGGATGGAAGAACTGGCCCGGGAAGAAGAGGGAAACCAGCTCCTTCGTTATAAGCTCTCGGATGTGGCCGTGCTGTATCAGGCCTTTGTGGATTATTTAAAGGAACGGTATCTGACAGGGGAAGAAATCTTAGATATTCTCTGTACAGCGGCGCCCAAATCCCGGAAACTGAAAGACTGCGTAATGGTTCTGGACGGCTTTACCGGATTTACACCCATACAGAATAAACTGATTGAGAAGCTGCTTTCCATATGCCGGAAAATTTATGTGACGGCAACTCTGGATGAACGGGAGAGTACCTTATGGAACGGAAATTATCACCGGCTGTTTTCCATGAGTCAGAAGATGATTTCCACTTTATACCGCATGACAGAGGAGCGGGAAGAGGAAATCCGGATCGATAAAACCGGGCATCCTTACCGTTTTTCCCGGGCGAAGGCGCTGGATTTTCTGGAGCAGAATCTGTTTCGTTATGGAAAAAGGACTTACAGCAGAGAACAAAAGGAGATTATTCTGTATGCGGCCAATAATCCCCAGCAGGAAATACAGGAGACAGCCAGGCGGATTCGCGCTCTGGTGGCAGAAGAAGGCCTCCGGTACGGAGAGATTGCCGTTATTACGGGAGATTTAAAGGAATATGCCAGCTATGCCAGACAGGTATTTGAAGAAAATGAGATTCCCTATTTCATTGATGAAAAGCATTCGGTGCTGATGAATCCCTTCGTGGAATTTATCCGGGCGGCTATGGATCTGGCGGTGAAAGATTTTTCTTATGAATCGGTCTTTCGTTATCTGCGGTGTGGGATGTCGGATTTGACCAGAGAGCAGGTGGACCGGCTGGAAAATTATGTGATTGCCCTGGGAATCCGGGGCTGGAGCCGATGGCAGGAAAAGTGGGTCCGCATTTACCGGGGAGAAGATCCTCAGGAACTGGAGGAAATCAACCAGTTCAGAGAAGCGGTCACAGAAGAGTTAAAACCTTTTATGGACGGAATCTCCCAGAGAGGGCTGAAAGTACGGACCTACTGTGAAGCCCTTTACCAGTGGATTGTACAGCGGGAAATCCAGCAGAAATTAAAGGAACAGGAACTTTTATTTCAGAAAAGCAAGAAGAAGGCCCTGGAAAAAGAGTACGCCCAGATATACGGGATTGTGATGGGGCTATTTGATAAGATGGTCGAGATTCTGGGAGAGGAACGGGTGAGCCGGAAAGACTTCCAGGGACTTCTGGAAGCGGGGCTGGAGGAAACCCAGGTGGGGATTATTCCTCCCAGTACGGATCAGGTTCTGGTGGGGGACATGGAAAGAACCCGTCTGAAAGATGTACGCGCCCTGTTTTTCGTGGGAGTCAACGACGGGAGTATTCCAAAGAACGAACAGACCGGGGGAATCCTGACGGAGCTGGATCGGGAATCCCTGAAGGAGAGGGGAACAGAGCTTGCGCCCAGTCCCAGAGAGAGGACGGCGCAGCAGCAGTTTTACCTGTATCTGAATCTGACGAAGCCCTCTTACCGGCTGTATCTTTCCTACAGTCATGCCAATGGGAAGGGAGAGGCCTTAAGCCCCGCCTATTTAATTGCCAGTATCCGGAAACTGTACCCGAAGCTTTCCATACAGGAAACGGGGAACCAGCAGGAACCCCTGGAGCAGATCTGGCATCCCAGAAGCAGTATGGAATATTTCCTGAAGGGGCTTCAAAATGGCAGAATGGGATGGAGCCAGCCACTGTGGGAAGAGCTTTACAGTTGGTATCTGAGCCGGGAAGGGTATGAAAAGACGGCCAGGTCTCTGGTGGAGGCGGCTTATCATACCAATCCGCAGGATAAAATCAGCAAAAGTGTGGCCCGTATTTTATACGGGGAAGTTTCCCCCTACAGCGCAACCCGTCTGGAGCGTTTCTGCGCCTGTGCCTTTGCCCATTTTCTGCAGTACGGGCTGAAAGTCAACGAACGGGTGGAATATCAGCTTCGGGCTATGGATATGGGAAATATTCTCCATCAGGCCCTGGAAAAATTTGCCCGCACTCTGCGCCGGGAGAAACTGGACTGGGCAGAGCTGGAAGAAGAGCGGTGTGAAGAAATCGCCAGAGCATGTATGGAAGAAGTGGCCGCGGATTATGGAAATACAGTTTTTCACAGCAGCGCCAGAAATACGTATATGATTGCCAGGGCCACCCGGCTTTTGATAAGAACGGTGTGGGCTTTGAAACAGCAGTTAAAAAGAGGAAGTTTCCGGCCGGAAGGATTCGAGATTTCTTTCGGAGGAGGAAGAATCGACCGGGTGGATGTCTGCGAAGAGGAAGAGAACGTTTATGTGAAAGTCATGGACTATAAAACAGGGAACACCGCCTTTGATTTGCTGGCGGTCTATTACGGACTGCAGATTCAGCTTCTGGTCTATCTGGATGCGGCTATGGAGGTGGAGAAAAAGAAGTTCCCGGGGAAAGAAGTAATCCCTGCAGGAATTTTTTACTACAATGTAAAAGATCCCCTGGTTTCGGCATCCATTCACGAGGCGGCAGAGGACGTACAGAAGAAACTTTTAAAAGAACTGCGGATGAACGGACTTGTGGCGGCGGATCCGGAAATTATCCGGAAGATGGACGCTACCTTAGAGTCCCTGCCGGTGGCCTTTAATAAAGACGGAAGCCTGAAAAAGGGCTCATCGGCCGCCACAGGCAGACAGTTTCAGCAGTTATCCGGATATGTGAAGAGAAAAATAAAAGAGATACAAAACAGTATTCTGGAGGGAGAGGCAGCGGCAGCGCCCTATGAACTGGGAAAACAAAGAGCCTGTACGTATTGCCCTTACCATTCGGTCTGCGGCTTTGACGAGCGGATGGAGGGATATTCTTACCGGAGGCTGAAGGAATTTACAGAGGAAGAGATCTGGAATTTGATGAAGGAGGACCAGGAATGAGTGTAACATGGACAAAAGAACAACAGCAGGTCATCCGTCTGCGGGAGCGGAACCTTCTGGTCAGCGCTGCCGCCGGATCCGGCAAGACTGCAGTTCTGGTAGAACGGATCCTTCATATGATTTCCGATCCGGAAAATCCGCTGGATATTGACCGGCTGTTGGTTATGACCTTTACAAGGGCGGCGGCCGGAGAAATGAAAATGAGACTGACCCAGGCTCTGGAGGAGGCCCTGGAAGAACAGCCGGAAAATGACCATCTCCAAAAGCAGATGAATCTGGTCCACAGCGCGCAGATTACCACCATTGACGGATTCTGTTCTTATGTGATCCGGAATTATTTCCACACCATTGGTCTGGAGCCGGGGTGGAGAACCGCAGATGAGGGCGAGTTAAAACTCTTAAAAACAGATGTGGTGCGGGAACTTCTGGAAGAAGAATATGCCCAAAAAAGACCGGAGTTTCTGGAATTTGCAGAAAGCTACGCCCCGGGGAAGCAGGATGAAGAGCTGGAGAAATGGATTTTAAAGCTCTATGAGTTCTCCATGAGTAACCCCTGGCCCCGGGAATGGCTGCAGGAGTGTGTCAGCACGTATCAGGCAGAAACCTATGAAGAGCTGATGCAGGCCTCCTGGATGGAGCCCATGTGGGAAGATGTGCAGCAGAATCTCAAGGAGGCCAGGCGGATTACCGGCCAGGCCCTTGCGCTGACCCGGGAAGCAGACGGGCCTTATATGTATGAAGAAGCGCTGGCTTCCGATCTGCAGGCGGTTGAGCAGATGGAAGAAGCCCAGAAAGACTACCGGCAGATACAAAGGCTTCTGGAAGGACTGTCCTTTGCCCGTCTGTCGGCAAAGAAAGACGCCAATGTGTCGCAGACGGCCAAAGAACAGGTGAAGAACCTGCGGCAGCAGGTAAAAGATATTGTAAAGGGGCTGAAAGAGCAGTATTTCGCCTGTACGGCTGAGGAACTTCTGGAGATTCTGGCTTTGTGCCGGACGCCGGTAGAAGAACTGGTTCGTCTGACCCTGAAGTTTGCAGAGAATTTCGCAGAGAAGAAACGGGAGAAAAATATTCTGGATTTTTCCGATATGGAGCATTTCGCCCTGGACATACTGGTCAAAAGAGTGGACGGCAGGTGCGAACCCACAGATGCGGCCCGGGAACTGTCTCTGAAGTATGAGGAGATTCTGGTGGATGAGTACCAGGACAGCAATTACGTTCAGGAACTTCTGATGACTCAGGTCTCCGGCTGGGCAAAGGAAAAGAATAACATTTTTATGGTGGGGGATATTAAACAGAGTATTTACCGGTTCCGTCTGGCCAGGCCGGAGCTGTTTGCCGAAAAATTGAAAACTTACCGACAGGAAGAGAGTGAGAAACAGCGCATCGATCTCCACCGGAATTTCCGAAGCCGCAGGGAAGTGCTAAGCAGTGTAAATTACATTTTCCGCCAGATTATGGGAGAAGATCTGGGACAGGTGGAGTACGATGACGCAGCGGCTCTGTATCCCGGAGCTGCTTATCCGGAAGGAAACGATCCGTCTTTTCAGAAAACGGAAGTCCTTCTGATTGAACGGGATTCGGAAGTGATACAGGAGGAAGATAAAGGGCAGGCGGCTCAGGAGCTGGAAGCCCTGGCCATAGCCCAGAGGATTAAGAAAATCGTGGGAAAAGAGCTGGTCTGGGATAAAAAGCTGGAACAGTACCGGCCCGCCGGGTACGGGGATATTGTAATCCTGCTGCGTACGGTCTCCGGCTGGGCGGAAACCATGAACCAGGTACTGCAGGGACAGGGAATTCCGGCCTATACCGTGTCAAAGACAGGATACTTTTCCGCCCTGGAGGTGGTCACAGTCCTTAATTATTTACATATCTGCGACAATCCCCGGCAGGATATTCCCCTGGCAGGTATTCTTCACTCTCCCATTGGAAATCTGACGGCCCAGGAAATGGCTGAGGTGAAAAACGCCTATCCCAACCGGTGTCTCTACGAGGCCGCCTGCGCCTATGCGGGAGTCTGTCTGCCCTCTCTTCGCCAGGAAGAAGGAGAGATGGAGGGGCAGCTTGTGTGGGATGAGGGGATTCTGAAAGGCCATGATCCCAGGCTGGAAGAGAAACTGAAAAACTTTTTGAGACAACTGGAAGAGTTCAGACAGATGGTTCCCTACACCCCCATTCACGAGCTGATTCTGGCGATTCTTCAGAAGACGGGTTACGGTTATTATGCAGCGGCTCTGCCGGCAGGAGAACAGCGGCAGGCCAACCTGCACATGCTGGTGGAAAAAGCCCTGGACTATGAAGAAACCAGTTACCGGGGGCTGTTTAACTTTATTCGCTATATCGAGCATCTGCAGCAGTATCAGGTGGACTTCGGCGAAGTAAATATAGGGGGATCCACAGAGAACTCCGTGGAAATTATGAGTATTCATAAAAGTAAAGGACTGGAATTTCCCATTGTCTTTGCGGCAGGAATGGGAAAGACCTTTAATTTTCAGGATTTGAATACCAGTCTGGTGTTTCACCCGGATTACGGGGTGGGAGCCGACGGGATTTCCAGCAAGAGACGGATTCGGGTGCCTTTTCTGCAGAAACAGGTCCTGCGCCGCCAGCTTCAGAAAGAAAGCCTGGGAGAAGAACTGAGGATTCTCTATGTGGCTCTGACCAGAGCAAAGGAAAAGCTGATTCTGACAGGCACCATAACCAGGCTGGAAAAAATGGCGGAAACCCTTCAGCAGACGGCAGGATTTCCTTATGAGCGGCTGCCTTATCAGACCCGCGTGAAGGCCAGGACATACTGGGACTGGATTTTACCGGCTCTGTCCAGACACAGAGGGATGGATGGATTTTTTGATAAGTATGAGAGAGATACCAGGCCTGCCAAATCTTTCTACGAAGACGAGGCAGAGTTTCAGGTTGTTACTCTGACACCGGAAGATCTCATTGAGGAAGAACTGAGCCGGCAGGTAAAGCAGCAGTTGGAGAAGGAGACGCTCCTTGGCTGGGAGAAGGACAAAGTTTACGACGAAGGGATCCGAAAGATTCTGAAAGAGCGGTTTGAATATCAGTATCCCAACGCACAGCTTGGGAAAATTCCGGCGAAGATTTCTGTTTCAGAGCTGAAAAGAAAGGAGCAGGAACAGGAGGAAGCCGAGGAACTTTATTCCCGGCCGGAGGTGATTCCTCTGATTCCGGCTTTCATTCGGGAGAAGGAAGAGGAATACACGGGAGCTTTAAAGGGAACCGTTTATCACAAAGTCCTGGAACATCTGGATTATGAAAAAATCGAAAGCCGGGAGCAGATCCAAAGCCAGATCGATCAGATGCTTCTGGAAAAGCAGTTGGACCGACAGGCCTGGGAAAGTATCCGGACAGAAGACTTTCTGGAATTTGCAGAATCCAGGCTGGGACAGAGGATGAAAGAGGCTGCCGGGGAAAAGAGACTGCACCGGGAACAGCCTTTCGTGATTCAGGAGAAGGCCCAGGCCATGAACCCTCAATGGGAAGAAGGAGAGCTTCTGGTACAGGGGATTATAGACGCCTACTTTACCGAAGGAGAAGAACTGGTACTGGTGGACTATAAAACAGACCGGGTGCCGAGGGGCGCAGAAGAGATGCTGAAAAAGAAATATCAGATTCAGCTTGCCTATTACGCCAGAGCCCTTACAAGACTGACCGGGAAAAAAGTAAAAGAACAGTGGATTTATTCGTTTTCATTAAAGAAAGCGGTTTTAATAGAAAGGAGCAGCATATGAAAATTCAAAAAGCAGCGTTAATCGGCCTGGGAGCTATGGGGGTGTTTTTTGCTCCCAGAATGGAAAAGACTCTGGGAAGGGAGAATTTCTCCGTCATCGCCCAGGGAGAGAGAAAGGAGCGGTTAAGCAGCCGGGGAGTAACCATCAATGGAGAAACGTACCGCTTCCCCCTGTGTACGCCCCAGGAAGGAAGCCCGGTGGATTTAATCATCATGGCCGTGAAAGACATGGGATTAGAGCAGGCCATTGCGGATATCAGGAATTTCGTGGGAGAGCAGACACAGATTCTGTGCGTCATGAATGGGGTAAAAAGTGAGGAACAGGTGGCAGAAGTTTACGGATGGGACCACGTACTGTATTCTTATATGCGGATGTCCATTGTGATGAAAGACGGATGCGCAGATTTCGATCCTTACTGGGGAAAAGTACATTTCGGAGAGAAAATCAATGAGACTCTGACGCCGCGGGTTCAGGCGGTGAAAGAATTCCTGGAGCGGTGTGACATTCCTTATCAGATCGAACCGGATATGCTGCGGGGACTCTGGTTTAAATTTATGTGCAATGTGGGGGAAAATCTCACCTGCGCTCTGCTTGGAATCCCCTTTGGCGCATTCCGGCTCAGCGATCATGCGAATGCCATCCGGGAAGGAGCCATGCGGGAGGTACTGGCCATAGCCAATAAGAAAGGCATCGCCCTCACAGAAGAAGATATAAAAAATCAGAAAGAAACTCTGATGAAAATTCCCTTTGAGAATAAACCTTCTACCCTGCAGGATCTGGAGGCGGGTAAAAAGACGGAAATTCAGATGTTTGCAGGAACGGTGATCCAAATGGGAGAAGAGCTGGGAATTCCCACCCCCATCTGCTGGATGTATTATCACGGCATTTCTGTATATGAAGAAAAAAATGAGGGAATGTTCCGAAATTAAGAGAAAAGAAATACCCTGTCGGTCAGGAGAGCCTCCAGCCGGCAGGGTATTTGTTTTTCAGGGTCTGATTGACCAGTTTGCCCCATCCCAGGGGAAAGTCCTCAGCGCAGAGCAGCCCCCATCCTTTGGATACCGGACATTCTTCCGGGGAGAGCTGGATGGTCTCACCCCTTAAATACCGGGAAATCCTCTCGTCTGAGGAAGGCAGGGAAAACCGGGTCACAGACTGCCTCAAGAGAGCCAGGGCGAAGGGCTGGGAGGGTTCAAACCGGTTTTTCTTAATGTCTCCCAGATACAGCCCGTTTCTGAGAAAATTGGCCTTTCCTCTGGGCAGAGAGACTGGAGGGAGCAGGAACGCTTTCCCGCTTCGTACTTCTATCCGGTTCCAGGCAATGGCATCGGTCATTCCCAGAGACTTCAGAGAAACGGAGGAGAAAAATTCTTCCATCAGTTTCCGGGAGGCGGCATCTGCCTTTCCCTGTGTGGCCGTTACCTCCTGTGAGGAAAGGCCGTCCTTTTTCAGAAGAGCCATAAAATGGCCTTCACCGTCCATTTTATGAGGCCAGATCCGGACACACTTCTGTAATTCCCGGGAACCGTTTCCCCAGAGAGGATTTCCCGGAGAAAATCCTTCATATGCAGGCAAATCCACGAGTTTCATTTCAGGAAAAGTTTCCAGTATATAAGAAATAACTTCCTCGTTTTCGCAGGGGGCGAAGGTACAGGTGGAATACAGCAGATACCCGCCGGCGCAGAGCATGGATACGGCCCGGGCCGCCAGATCTTTCTGAATGGCAGACAGCTCCTGGGTACGGGCAGGGGACCAGGTATCGATCACGGAAGGATCTTTTCGGAACATCCCTTCCCCGGAACAGGGAGCATCCAGCAGGATTTTCTGAAAATATCCCGGAAAACGGGAGGCCATATGGGCCGGGACTTCCGAAGTGACAAAACTGTTGGGGATTCCAAAGAGTTCCAGATTGCGAAGCAATGCTCTTGCCCGGGAGAGGCTGATGTCGTTGGCCACCAGAATCCCCTGTCCTTTCAGGCGGGCGCCCAGCTCCGTGGCTTTTCCTCCGGGAGCGGCGCATAAATCTAAAACCCGATCTCCCGGTTCCACAGGAAGACAGGCGGCGGGAGTCATGGCGCTTGGCTCCTGCAGATAGTACAGCCCGGCCTGGTAATAGGGGTGGCGGGCCGGATGATCCTGAGAAGAATAGAAAAATCCGTTGGGGATCCAGGGGATTTTACGAAGGGAGAAAGGGGAGCGTTCCAGGAATTCTTCCGGAGAGATTTTCAGAGTATTCACCCGCAGTCCGAAGCAGCGGGGATTTTCATAGCTGTTTATAAAATCCTGGTATTGATTTCCAAGCATATCTTTCATGCGGCTGGTAAATTCCAAAGGCAGATGTATCATAGAGTTCCTCCAAATGATAATAAACTGTGTGTATTATAAAACAATCAAAAAAGATTATAAATACTATTGACAAAACTATATTATATAATATATAGTATTGTCAAAGAAATAATATTGGAAATAAAATAATAATGTAAAAAAAATAATATTATTTACAAAAAAGGAAAAAGGGAGTGATTCCATGGTTTTTAACACAGGAGCAGCACTTCTGGACGCAATTGTACTGGCAGTCGTATCGAAGGAAAAGGAAGGAACCTACGGATATAAAATTACCCAGGACGTGCGGAGTGTTCTGGAAGTTTCCGAATCCACACTGTATCCGGTCCTGAGAAGACTGCAGAAAGACGACTGTCTGGAAGTCTATGACAGAGAATACGGAGGGAGAAACCGCAGATACTATAAGCTGACAGAAAAAGGGGCGGCGCAGTTGAATCTTTACAAAGTCGAATGGAAGAACTATACATCCAAAATTTCACAATTGTTCGAGGGAGGGATCAGCAAATGAACAGAATGGAGTTTATGATACAATTGGAAAGGCTTCTGGCAGACATTCCGGCCAGTGAACGCCAGGAAGCTTTAGAATATTATAACAGCTATTTTGACGACGCCGGTCCGGAAAACGAGGCCTCCGTCATCCGGGAGCTGGGGAGTCCCGGAAAGGTGGCGGCGATTATCAAGGCCGATCTCAGGGAGAATAATGAAAGATACGGGGAATACACCGAGAGAGGTTATACAGACACCCGTATGAAAGAGGACGCGCAGATGCCGCAGAATCCCCGGGAAGCACGGGAGAGGGGCAGAAGAGGATACCATCCTTCCAATAAGCAGAATACAGCCAAAGTTGTTCTGCTGATTATAGCGGCGGTAATTTTCCTGCCGGTTCTGGCGGATTTAAGCGATAATCTTTTCGGACTTCTGGTAAGTATCCTGCTGTTTCCTGTGATTCTGGCTATTGGAGTGATCGGAGCGACCCTCGGTGTTTTTATCGGAGGCGTGGTTATGATTGTAATTGGAATCCCCACCTGCTTTCTCTCTGTGCCGGGAGGAATTCTCTGCATCGGAATCGGTTTTTTACTTCTGGCCATTGGAATCATTTTACTGCTTTTATCCATTTGGATCTGTGTAAAAGTACTGCCCTGGCTTATCCGGGTAATTGCCAACGGAGTTCAGAAACTATTTCATAAAGGGGCGAAAGGGGGAAATCAGGCATGAAAAAACTGACGAAAATCTGTATTATAATCGCCGCAGTTTTCGGTGTTTTAGGAATCTTTTTAGTTATTGGAAGCATAGCGGGAGGCGCGACCTGGGCGACCCTGAAAACAGCGGTTCCGTTTCTGGAAGACAGGGAGTTTGATCTGCTGGAAGAAATAGAGGATAAAGGAGGCGACGCCCGCTACAGAGAAGAGGCGGGAGCCTATTCCGAGAAAGAGTATGAGGATATCCGGGAGATTCAGGTGGAGTTAAGCGACGACCGGATTGAGTTCCTTATATATGACGGCCCCGACGTGCGGGTAGAGGTTCAGGACGACGTTCAAAGCCGGGTGGCTCACTATCTGGACGGCAGCCATGAACTGGTAATTGAAAGCCATGGGAAAGGAAATCCCTATTCTACGGTACTGGTTTATCTTCCGGAAAATCTGTCTCTGAAAGAGCTGGATATTCAGGTAGGAGGCGGCGTCGTAGAGATGGAGGAAAACATTCAGGCAGATGAGATTCAGGTGGAAATCGGAGCCGGAGCTTATCAGGGAGAAACTGTCCGGGCCGAAAAGTCCAAATGGACGGTAGGTGCCGGAACCATCCAGCTGGAAAACCTGGACTGTCCGGATATTGAACTGGAATGCGGAGTAGGAAAAATAGAAGCTTCTGTAAAGGGAAGCCAGACAGATTATAACTATAAATTAAGCAATGCAGCAGGTGAGATTCTTCTGGGAGAGGGCCAGTACAGCGGAGTCGGCGTGGATGAGAAAATAAAAAATGAAAATGCTTCCGGGAAAATGGAAATATCCTGCGGACTGGGAAACGTAACTATAGGATTTATACAATAAAGGAGGATGTAAAAAATGGGAGATTTCAAGAATAAACGGCTTTACCGGTCACATGTAAACTGCATGCTGTGCGGAGTCTGCGGAGGGATTGCGGAATACTTTGAAATCGATCCGACTCTGGTGCGTCTGGCCTGGATCCTGATTTCGGTTTTCTCTGCCTTTACTCTGGGAATCCTGGCTTATGTGATTGCGGCCATTGTGATTCCAAACTAAAAATGGTTTTCGGGTATAAAAGGAAAAAATCAGGTTCATACTCCCAATAAAGGAGTGTGAGGTATGAATAAAGACAAGGAAATAGAAGCTTACCGGAAACATGAATTATCCCCCAAAGAGCAGCTTAAATATGAGATTGCCGGGGAGCTGGGGCTGTTGGATCGGGTTCTGCAGGATGGCTGGAAAAGCCTTTCCGCCAAAGAGACGGGAAGAATCGGCGGTCTGATGACCAGGAGAAGCTCCAGAAATCAATAGAACATACAGGTAAGCAAAGAAGTTAAGAAGCCAAAGGCGAGAAGTTCGTCTTTGGCTTCTTGTATGATTGGAATTTGACTGCCTGCGGCAGACTGTATCTGGCGCGCAAAGAGTACAAGTCCCTCATGAGTGAGGGCCAGAGTCAGCCAGACGTTCTTTCAGACGTTCTAAAAATAATTCTGCCGCGGGGGAGAAAACCTGATATTTTTTCCAGATAATATTCAGGCCCGATTCCAGACGCGGCCGCAGAGGCCGGAAGCAGAGGATGCTGTTTTCTGAAGTATTGGCAAGTTTATCCAGAGTTACCGCATACCCCATGCCTGCTTCTACCATAATGGCGGCGTTATATACAAGGTTATAAGAAGTTACCACGTTCAGTTTGTCAAAATCTTCCCCAAACCAGTCGGAAAATTCGTTTCCGCTCTGATGGGTAGACATGACCTGTCTGGAACAGATAAGAGGAAGATCCAGTAAGTCCTCTTTTTCTACAAATTCCTTTGCTGCAAGGGGACTGTCTTTTCGCATAATTACTCCCCAGGTGTCCCTTTCAGAAAGGTTGAGAAAATCATATTTTGTAATATCCGCAGGCTGTATCAGAAGTCCGAAGTCCAGAAGGCCTTTGTCCAGCCGGTCCGTCACATCCGGGGCGTTTCCGCTGTGCAAATGATACCGGATGCCGGGATAAGTCTGTCTCAGCTCCGTCATGATCTCTGCAATCCGGCGGATTGCCTGTGTCTCCCCGCTGCCAATGTAAATATCTCCGCTTACGGTATTTTCCATGGAAGTAAATTCCGTTTCGGTTTTATCCACCATGGCGATGATTTCTTCCGCCCGTTTCCTGAGAAGGACGCCTTCCGGGGTAAGGGCTACCCGGTGGCTTTTCCGGATCAGAAGCTGTTTTCCCAGTTCCTCTTCCAGATCCCGAATCTGACGGGATAAGGTCGGCTGTGTCAGATGGAGAAAATGAGCGGCTCCGGTAATACTTCCTTCTCTGGCAACGGCAAGAAAATAACGCAGTACACGAATTTCCATAGAATTCCTCCTTTTTTGATACAGTAAGAAGTTCAATGCCCTTTCTTTTATTATATTTCAAAAATCATATACCTGTAAAGCATATCATGGAATAAAAACCAAGTATTTGTTATTTTAGAAGAAATGGAATACAATAAAAGCAACAAGGAGGTGTGCCTATGGAAGAGATTACCCGGGAACGGATTTTTAAAATACGGAGAAATCTGACAGACGCCGGATGTGAGGCTGCGTTCATAGAAGAATTTCTGGAACTGGAAAAAGGAAAAAAGCGCAGGGAACAGTACTGTCTGCTTTCCCGGCACAAAGCCTCCCTATTAGAGGAACTGCATCAGAATCAGTATAAAATCGACTGTCTCGATTATCTGGTTTATGTAATGGAAAAAGAGGAAAAGGAGGAGCATAATAATGGAAGAAAAATTAAAACTGACAGAAGAATGGGATAAGACGTTTCCGAAAGATAATCAGGTATCTCACAGTAAGGTGACCTTTCACAACCGTTATGGAATTACCCTTGCAGCCGATCTTTACGCACCGGAACATGCACAGGGAAAGCTGCCGGCCATTGCCGTCTGCGGTCCCTTTGGAGCAGTAAAGGAGCAGGCCAGCGGACTGTACGCGCAGGAATTGGCGAAGAGAGGATTTCTGACCCTGGCTTTTGACCCGTCCTTTACCGGAGAAAGCGGGGGGACGCCCCGTTATATGGCGTCCCCGGATATAAATACCGAAGATTTTCAGGCGGCAGTAGACTATCTGTCCCTCCATGAAAAAGCAGATCCCGAAAAAGTGGGAATTCTGGGAATTTGCGGATGGGGCGGAATGGCTCTTAATGCGGCCGCTCTGGACACCCGGATTAAAGCCACGGTGGCTTCTACCATGTACGATATGACCCGTGTCAATGCAAAAGGTTATTTCGATGCCGAAGATTCTGCGGATCAGCGTTATGCCAAACGACAGGCCTTAAACGCACAGAGACTGGAAGATTATAAAAACGGAAGTTATGCTCTGGGAGGAGGCGTTGTGGATCCCCTGCCGGAGGACGCCCCCTTCTTTGTAAAAGATTACTACGATTATTATAAGACAGAAAGAGGGTACCATCCCCGCTCTTTAAATTCCAACGGCGGATGGAATGTTACCGGGTGCATGTCGTTTCTGAATCAGCCTATCCTGTGTTACAGCAATGAGATCCGCAGCGCCGTTTTGTTGATTCACGGTGAGAAAGCCCATTCCTGCTACTTCAGCAAAGACGCCTATGCGGATATGGTGAAAGGGAACCCCTATGCAGACAATAAAGAGCTGCTGATTATTCCGGATGCCGTTCATACGGATCTGTACGATAAAAAAGAGGTTATTCCCTTTGAGAAGATTGCGGATTTCTACCGCAAAGCAATGGAATCATAGAAGAAAAACAGAAAATAAAAAGAACAATGCCGTCATGAATGAAAAAGTCATGGCGGCATTTCTGCTAAAATGTAACTATTCAGCCAGGTATCTCTGAAAATAAAGAAAAACAGAAATTTCAGATGATATTTCTCCTGTTTTATGGTACAATTTAAATCTGTCGAAAAAAGGACAGTGAAAAAGACGGATGCAGGAGGGCAAAACCATGAAGATTCTGGTAACTGGCTTTGAGCCTTTTGAGGGAAACCGGCGAAACGCTTCCCTGGAGGGAATAAAACTTCTGCCAGATTATATGGGGGATGCGAAAATTATAAAAGCCCGGATCCCAACCGCTTTCAAGGCGGCAAGGCAGCGGATAGAAGCTCTTTTGGAGCAGGAGAAGCCGGACCGGGTAATAAGCGTGGGACTGGCGGGAGGCGACAGCTTCATCAGTGTGGAAAAGGCGGCCTTAAATTTAATCGAAGCGCGGATTTTGGACAATGACGGAGAACAGCCTTTTGATACGCCTGTGCGCGAAGACGGAGAAAACGCCTATTTTGTTCCCCTTCCGGTAAAAAGAATTGCGCAGGCCATCAGGCAGAGAGGAATACCGGCAAAGGTAAGCTATTCTGCGGGAACCTTTGTATGCAATTTTTTACTTTATGATTTGCTTTATCTGGCTCAGAAGAAATATCCGGAAATGAAATGCGGATTTCTGCACGTTCCCTATGATGAGGAAACTGCAGGGCAGATGCAGGAGGAAGTTCCCTGTCTGGCCATAGAACAGATAAAAGAAGGGATTCTGACTGCCCTGGAAGTTCTGATAAATCAGGAAGAAGAACTGCAGCAGCCGGCCGGGTCGATTTTTTAAGGAGAAGACAATGATTTTAATTCAAGGAGCGCATGTATTTGCCCCTGAGGATCAGGGAATACAGGATGTTTTGATTGGCGGAGGAAAGATTATAAAGATAGGGAGACAGCTTCCGGTACAGGAGTCTTATGGAGTAACCTGCATTGACGGAAGGGGAAAATATCTGTTTCCCGGTTTTATTGACGGTCACGTCCATATTCTGGGCGGAGGCGGAGAAGGGGGTTACAAAACCCGTACGCCGGAAATTATGCTGACAGATATTATAAAAGGCGGCGTTACAACTGTAGTCGGCTGTCTGGGAACGGACGGCACCACCCGTACCATGACGAACCTGATCGCCAAGGCACGGGGACTGGAAGAAGAAGGAATTACCGCCTGGATTTATACGGGTTCCTATCAGGTTCCTGTAAGGACTTTGACAGGGACGATTATCGATGACTTGATTTTAATTGATAAGGTTATCGGAACCGGAGAAGTAGCTCTTTCGGATCACCGTTCTTCCCAGCCGACGGTGGATGAATTTAAGAGGATTGCCGGCGATACCCGGGTGGGAGGAATCCTCTCCGGAAAGGCCGGGATTGTAAATATCCACCTGGGAGACGGGAAAAGAAAGCTTTCCTACCTGAAGGAGGTACTGGAGCAGACGGAAATTCTGCCGGAAAATCTGCTGCCTACCCATATTAACAGAAGCACAGCTTTAATGGAGGAAGGGATTTCCTATGCAAAAGACTACCGGGGGTACATTGACCTGACTACCAGTTCGGATCCTGATTATCTGGAGCCGGATGAGGTGAAAGCCAGTACCGGGCTGAAAATGGCGCTGGATGCGAAAGTCCCGGTTTCTCAGATTACTTTTTCCTCGGACGGACAGGGCAGTCTGCCCATTTTCGATGAGGATGGAAAGTTCGCAGGTCTGGGAGTGGGAAAAGTGACGTCCTTATACCGGGAAATGAAGGACGCCGTTATCCAGGAAGGAGTTCCCCTTTCCGATGCTCTGCGTGTGATTACGGAAAATCCGGCCAGACTTTTGAAACTGCCGGGCAAAGGTCAGATCCGGGAAGGAGCAGACGGAGATCTGGTTCTGGCAGATTCTGAAAGCCTGGAAATTGATACCGTACTGGCAAAAGGAAAACGGATGATTTCAAAGGGAGAGATCCTTGTAAAAGGAACCTTTGAATAATTCATAAAAATAATTTACGAGGGAGGAAGAAATGGAAAAGAAGAAACGTTCATTCCAGATGCCGCATACGTATGTGATTATTTTCTTTGTAGTTGTGGCGGCAGCGATTATGACGCTGTTTATACCAGTCGGAACTTATCAGACCAAAGAAATCACATATGTTCAGAATGGCGAAGAAACAACAAAGACAGTTTTGGATCCGGACAGCTTTGAATATGTGCTGGACGAGGATGGAAACAAGGTGACAAAGGCCGCCCCCATTTGGGGAACGGAAAGCTTCGGCGGACAGGGCGTATTAAATTACGTCTTTGAAGGTATGACCGTAGGAGACAAGAACGGAACAGCTGTAGGAATCATTGCCTTTATTCTGGTGGTGGGAGGTGCGTTTGGTATCGTACTTCGCACAGGAGCCATTGAGGCGGGAATTATGCGGGTAATTTCCCATACAAAAGGAAAGGAAATTCTTCTGATTCCCCTGCTGATTATCCTGTTTTCACTGGGAGGCGCTGTATTCGGCATGGGAGAAGAGGCAATTCCCTTTGTTATGATTGTGGTGCCGATGTTTGTGGCTATGGGATATGATGCGGTAGTGGGAATCATGTGTACCTATGTGGCGACCCAGATTGGATTCGGAACGTCCTGGATGAATCCCTTCGGACTGGCTGTGGCTCAGGGAATTGCACAGATTCCGGTTATGTCCGGAGCTATTTTCCGAATCATTGTCTGGGTGATTTTCACAGGAATCACCTGTGCATTTACTATTCGCTATGCCATGGCGGTGAAGAAGAAACCCACCATGTCAGTGGCTTACGAATCCGATGCCTATTACCGTCAGGAGTTTAATCCCCAGGAGAAACAGAATATGCCGTTTACCCTGGGACATAAACTGGTAATCCTTACTCTGGTGATTACCATTGTGTGGACGATCTGGGGCGTAGTAACCCAGGGCTACTACATTCCGGAGATTGCTTCTCAGTTCTTTGTGATGGGCTTTGTAGCCGGTATCCTGGGAATTGTGTTTAAGCTTAACGATATGAAGTTAAATGATCTGGCCAAATCTTTCGACAGAGGGGCGGCCGATCTTCTGGGCGCAGCTTTATGCGTGGGTATGGCTCAGGGAATTATTATTGTGCTGGGCGGTACAGAGGCCACCGACGGAACTGTTTTAAATACCATACTTCATGCGATTGGAGAAGGAATGAAAGGATTCCCTCCTGCAATTTCCGCATGGATGATGTATCTGTTCCAGTCTGTATTTAATTTCTTCGTGGTTTCCGGCTCCGGCCAGGCAGCTCTGACTATGCCGATTATGGCTCCTCTTGCTGATATTGTGGGAGTGACAAGACAGGTAGCGGTACTGGCATATCAGCTTGGAGACGCTTTTACCAACTTTATTGTTCCTACTTCCGGATGTCTGTTAGGCGCTCTGGCAGCAGCCAGACTGGAATGGGGAAAATGGGCGAAATTCCAGATTAAATTCCAGGCTGTTCTGGTGGTGTGTGCCTCCATTACGGTACTGGTAGCCGTATTTATCGGGTTTGCTTAAAAAAAAAGCCAGATGGCTCTGTGCACTGCACTTCTGCCATCTGGCTTTTTTAAGCTTTCTTTATCCTTTTTTCCAGTTCTTCCTTGGGCAGAAATCCGGTTATGGAATCTACAGACGTCCCGTTTTTTATGACAAAGAGGGTGGGAACGGACTGCACCTTCCACTGTCTGGCCAGATCCGGATTTTGATCAATGTCTACCTTTACGATGGAATACCCTTCGCCGGGGTTCATCTCCTCCAGCTCTTTTCCCAGCATTTTGCAGGGTCCGCACCACCTGGCATAAAAGTCCAGCAGCACCGTTTTTTCTGACCGGAGGACAACTTCTTCAAAATTTGTACTGTCTGCATGTAATATTTCCATATTCTTAATACGCTCCTTTGATTTTGTGAAATGCATCCTGGGCGGCCACAGCCCCGTCACTGACGGCTGTCACCACCTGACGGAGAAGTTTCTTTCTTACGTCGCCTGCTCCGTAGAGAAGTTTTATTTTCGTTTCCATATTTTCCCCTGTTATCAGATAGCCTTTTTCATCCAGCACATCCAGACCTTTCAGGAATCCGGTTGCGGGATCGGATCCGATATAGGGAAAGATTCCCTGAACCTTCAGCAGGAATTCCTGTCCTGTTTCAGATTTTTTTACCCGGATTCCCGTTACATGTTCCCCGTTATCCAGGATTTCAGTGGGAATCACTTTCGTAAGTATCTGGATCCGGGGATTTCTTTTTGCAGCATCAATGATGGTCTGCTGAGCCCGGAATCCTTCTCTTCTCATGAGAATCGTTACCTTTCGGGCAAATCGGGTCAGATATACGGCTTCTTCCAGAGCTGAGTTTCCGCCTCCGATGACTGCTACTTCTGCGTCGCGGTAGAAGGCTCCGTCACAGACGGCACAGTAACTTACACCCCGTCCGATATTCTCTTTTTCCCCGGGTATCTGCAAAAGCCTTTCCCTGGTGCCGGAGGCTGCAATCACCGCCCGGCTTTTTAAAGACTCTCCGTTTTCCAGAAAGACGGTTTTAAAGTAGCCATCCTGTATCTGAACCACTTTGCCGTACCGGTATTCTGCCCCAAAAGCTGTGGCATGTTTCCGCATATTTCCTGCCAGATCGGCGCCTTCCTCCTTTATGAGCCCCGGCCAGTTGCTGATTTCACTGGTTTTCAGAAGTTTTCCTCCCGGCGCGCTCTCCTCCAGCAAAAGGGTGGAAAGACCTGCCCGGGAGGCGTAAATAGCGGCAGTCATTCCCGCCGGCCCTGCTCCGATAATAATCACATCCTGTTTTTCCATTTCGTTCCTCCTGCATATGGTACAGTATCTCTTGATTCCCACTTTTTTATACGGGAGCATGTCCGACGTTTTAGGTTCAGTCATGTGGCGTATTATTTTGAATTTACAAGTGAGTTTCTATGATGTATAATTAATTGCATAATAATATTAGTAATATCTGAAAGTTTAGAAAAACAGTGCATGATAACCCATAAAGCGAGGACAGCATATGGAGGAAGGATTTGTAAGATTAGAAAAGGTATCAAAAATTTATGGATCCGGAGAGGTACAGATTAAAGCGGTAGACGAGATCGAATTTTCCATTGAAAAGGGAGAATTTGTAATTATTGTAGGACCCAGCGGCGCCGGTAAGACTACGGTGCTCAATATTCTGGGAGGGATGGATGCGGTCACTTCCGGAGAAGTATGGGTGGACGGAAAAAATATTGCTCAGTATAACAGCAGGCAGCTTACCCGGTATCGGAGAGAAGACATTGGTTTTGTTTTTCAGTTTTATAATCTGGTGCCCAATTTAACGGCTCTGGAAAATGTGGAGCTGGCGCTGCAGATCTGTAAGAATCCTCTGGATGCAGCTACAGTTTTAGAGGAAGTGGGACTGAAGGAACGGGTGAAGAATTTTCCCGCTCAGCTTTCCGGAGGAGAGCAGCAGAGAGTTTCCATTGCCAGGGCTCTGGCTAAGAACCCGAAACTGCTTTTATGCGACGAGCCTACGGGAGCTCTGGATTATCAGACAGGAAAATCCATCTTAAAGCTTCTTCAGGATATGTGCCGGCAAAGAGGAATGACCGTTATTGTTATCACGCACAATTCTGCGCTGACCCCCATGGCGGACCGGGTAATTAAGATTAAGAACGGAAAAGTATCCGCAATGAAAAGAAATGAGACCCCGGTTCCTGTGGAAAATATCGAGTGGTAGGTGGAGAAGATGAAAAAAGCTTTGAAAAAAGATTTCTGGATGGAAATCCGTAAGAGCCCGGCCCGGTTTATATCTATCTTTTTCATTGTGGCCCTGGGGGTGGCGTTTTTTTCAGGGATCCAGGCATCCTCACCGGATATGCGGGCCTCCGGAGACGCCTATTTTGATGCCAATCATCTGATGGATATAAAAGTAGTCAGTACGCTGGGCTTTGAGGAAAAGGATATTCAGGCCCTGGCCGGTGTGGACGGAGTGGAACTGGCAGAAGGAGCTTATGGAACAGATGTCCTTTGCGGAGAAGAAAATTCTCAGAGTGTTTTACATATAGAAAGTATCAATGATCAGGTAAATGAGCTGACAGTATCAGAAGGAAGGCTCCCGGAAGAAAAAGGGGAGTGTTTTTTAGATACTGCTTTTTTTGAATCTAAGGAGTTCTCTCTGGGAGATACCGTTCAGGTGCAGGAAGAGGGAGAGAACGGAATCCTGACTACAAAGGAGTTTGAAATTGTGGGTCATGGAAGCAGTCCCCTTTATATTTCCTTCAGCCGGGGAAATACCACCCTGGGAACCGGGGAGGTGGACGGATTTATTTACGTGCCTGCGGAAGCCTTTTCCCAGGATACTTATACCCAGGCCTATCTTCTGGTTGATCAGGCTGCGGATTTAAGCAGTTATTCCGACGGCTACAGCAATCTGATTAAAAAGATTAGAGACCGGCTGGAGGGGATTGAAGAAGAACAGTGCAGGATCCGCTATGCCGATGTGAAAGAAGAGGCCGAAGAAGAGCTGGCCGATGCCGAAAAAGAACTGGCCGACGGAAAGAGAGAAGCCGAAGAAGAGCTGGCCGACGCCCGTAAAGAACTGGACGACGGAAGGAAAGAGTACGAAGACGGGCTGGCAGAGTATGAGGACGGAAAGAAACAGTTAGAAGATGCAAAGAAAGAGATTGCAGACGGAAAGAAAGAACTGGAAGATGGTAAGAAACAACTGGAGGACGGGAAAGAGCAGATACGGGATGCAAAGAAACAGGTTGCAGACGGATATAAGGAACTGGCCGACTCCAGAGCAAAGCTGACGGACGGAAGACAGGAGCTGGAGGACGGCAAACGGCAGCTGGAAGAGGGACAGCAACAACTGGATCAGCAAAAAGAAGAAGCCGGGCTGGAAGAGGCCCAAAAGGAACTGGAAGCAGGAAAGGAGCAGCTTGCAGCGGGATGGAAGGCCTATGAAGAGGGAGTTTCCCAGATTCAGCAATACGAAGAAAACCTGCCCCAGGTAAAAGAGGGATATGCCCAGGCATCTGCTCTTCTTGCACAGGCACAGGAAGGGTATGCCCAGGCGCAGACGGCCTATGAAGCTCTGGGGGCGGCCATAGAAGCGGGAATCGCCACAGAGGAAATGAAGGCGGAGTACGAAAAATTAGGGGCTCAGACTGCAGAACTGGAAGGAAATATTGCTGTCATTCAGGAGAATATGGCAACCTTACAGGCTATTCTGGACAGGGAGGAAGAAATTGCTCTGGCAAAGGCCGCTCTTCCCGGACAGAAGGAGCAGTTAGAGGCCAGTCAGGCTCAGTTGGAGGCCGGGGAGGCCGAGCTTTCGGAAGGCCTGAAACAGATAGAGGCGGCCCAGGCCCAGTTAGATGCGGCAAGGGCCGAAATCGAAGCAAATGAAGCAGTCATAGTTCAGGGAGAGGCCCAGATAAAGGAGGGAGAAGCTCAGCTTGAGTCAGCCCAGGCAGAAATCGAGGCCAATGAACAGACAATCAAAGACAGCGAAAAAGAGATAGCAGAAAATGAGACGAAGATAGAGGATGGAGAAAAAGAGATTGCGGAGAATGAAGAGAAACTTGCGGACGCCCGGAAGGAATTAGAAGACGCTCAGAAGAAACTGGAAGACGGGGAAAAAGAATACGAAGACGGAAAGAAGGAAGCAGAAGAGGAGATTGCCGAGGGAGAACAGAAGCTGGCCGACGCCAGGGAGGAATTACAAGATCTGGAAGTTCCCCAGTGGTACATCACCGATCGGGAAGATTTGCCGGAATACAGCGAGTATGGGGAAAACGCAGACAGGATCCAGAATATCGGAAAAGTTTTCCCGGTCATCTTTTTCCTGGTGGCTGCTCTGATCAGTCTGACTACCATGACCCGTATGGTAGAGGAACAGCGAACACAGATAGGAACCTTAAAAGCCCTGGGATATGAAAAGGGGGAAATCGCCGCCAAGTATCTGCGGTATGCTTTCCTGGCCACAGTGGGGGGAAGTATCCTGGGAGTTCTGTTCGGAGAAAAGGTTCTGCCCTTCATTATTATAAAAGCTTACGGAATCATGTATCACAGTATGGATACCCAGCTTCGCATCCAGTATGAATGGAAATTTGCCCTGATTGCTTCAGGAGCCGCCATTGCCTGTACCATGGGCGCAACCTTTGTCTCCTGCCGCAGAGAGCTGGCGGAGACTCCGGCGAACCTGATGCGTCCTCCGGCGCCTAAGGAAGGGAAACGGGTATGGCTGGAGAAAGTTCCCTTTATCTGGAAACATCTGAATTTTACCTGGAAATCCACGGTCCGGAATCTGTTCCGCTACAAAAAACGATTCTTTATGACCATTTTTGGAATTTCAGGCAGTATGGCGTTGATGCTGGTAGGTTTCGGCCTGCGGGACTCCATTATGGATATTGCCAATATTCAGTATGAGGAACTGCAGCATTTTGACGGTACAGTTATTTTAGATGAGGATGCCACAGACCAGGAAAAAGAAGAGCTGACAGAATATCTGGATGGGCAGGAAGAGATTGAGAGAGCGACTCAGGTTCTGATGAAGACCATGACAGCAGATACCGGAAAATCCAAATTAAGCGAGTATATTTATGTGCCGGGGGATATGGAGTCCTTTGAAAAGGATGTGACCTTACGGGACAGAAAGACACAGGAGGAATTTCAGCTTGATGATACCGGAGCGGTAATCTCTGAAAAGACGGCCAGCCTTCTGGATGTGAAAGCCGGAGAAACCATTGTTCTTGAGGAAGACAACCGGGAATATGAAGTTTTGGTGGCGGCGGTCTGTGAAAACTATATGGGACACTATGTATATATGACAGAAGCCGTTTATCGGGAAATCTTTGAAGAAGATCCGGAATATAATGACATTTTGATTACTTACAAAACGGAGGAAGAGTCCCGGATGGAGGAGATTGGGCAGGAAATTCTGGAGAAGCCGGCGGCCTTAAGCATCAGCTATACAGGAAGTATCAAAGATCAGCTGAACCGGATGCTAAGCAGCCTGGGAATGGTCATTGTGGTTCTGATTGTGTCTGCAGGAATGCTGGCCTTTGTGGTGTTGTATAACCTGAATAATATCAATATCACAGAGCGTCAGAGAGAGCTGGCTACTTTAAAAGTTCTGGGATTTTATGACAAAGAGGTGGCAGGGTATGTTTTCCGGGAAAATGTCCTGCTGACCCTGATCGGGGTGCTGACAGGAGCCCTTCTGGGAATCGGACTTCACCGCTACGTGATTACCACAGTGGAAGTGGAAGCCTGTATGTTCGGACGCAACATCGGCATTTTAAGTTATCTGATAAGCGGCGTTCTGACCTGTGCCTTTGCGCTGATTGTCAATCAGGTGATGCACCATAAACTGAAGAAGATAAATATGGTGGAATCTCTGAAAAGCGTAGAATAAGAAGATTTCCCAAAAAGATTCTTGACAAATAAAAAAAAGACAATTATTATACTTTTTAACAGAGAAAGGCTGGGAAAAAGAGGAGTATGTCTGTACTGCCAAAAGAGAGAAACGTTCTCAGGCTGAAAGACGTTTCGGGAGAAGGCAGGCAAAAAGTAGCTTTGGAGCCGGGGGATTGAAGGTGGACACTGTGTAGATTCCCACGTAGAATTCCGCGTTAAGGAATGGAAAGATGAAGTTTGGGAAAACTTCAAAGAAGGTGGTACCGCGTTTTTTATCGCCCTTCACACAGTGTGTGAAGGGCTTTTTAATGTAACAGGAAAATTTATCGGATTTCCTATTACAGAATAAAGCGCTCCGCGCAGGTATTAAATTTATAAGGAGGATGCTATGAGCAAAGAATTGGCCAAGACTTATGATCCGAAAGGAATCGAAGATCGTCTGTACCAGAAATGGATTGACCGGGGATACTTTCATGCAAAAGTAAATCCGGATAAAAAACCTTTTACTATTGTGATTCCGCCGCCCAACGTAACCGGGCAGCTTCATATGGGACATGCCCTGGATGAAACCATGCAGGACATTCTGATAAGATTTAAAAGGATGCAGGGATATGAGGCTCTCTGGCAGCCGGGAACCGACCACGCAGCCATTGCCACAGAAGTAAAGGTAACAGAAAAATTAAAAGAACAGGGAATTGATAAAGCGGAAATCGGCCGGGAAGAATTCCTGAAACATGCCTGGGCATGGAAAGAGGAGTACGGCGGAAAAATTATCAATCAGCTTAAGAAGCTGGGCGCTTCCGCAGACTGGGAGAGGGAACGGTTTACCATGGATGAAGGCTGTTCCGAAGCGGTTCAGGAAGTATTTATCCGTTTATATGAGAAAGGCTACATTTATAAAGGAAACCGGATCATCAACTGGTGTCCGGTCTGCCAGACTTCTATTTCTGATGCAGAGGTAGAGCATGAGGATCAGGACGGATTCTTCTGGCATATTAATTATCCCATTGTGGGTGAAGAGGGAAGATACGTGGAGATTGCCACCACACGTCCTGAGACGATGCTTGGCGATATGGCTGTAGCAGTGAATCCGGAAGATGAAAGGTATCAGGATCTGATCGGCAAGATGCTGAAACTTCCGCTGACGGATCGGGAGATTCCGGTAATTGCAGACAGCTATGTGGATAAAGAATTCGGAACCGGATGCGTGAAGATTACTCCCGCCCATGATCCTAACGACTTTGAAGTGGGAAAACGTCATCATCTGGAAGAAATGAATATTTTAAATGACGACGCCACCATTAATGAAAAAGGCGGAAAGTATGCAGGAATGGATCGCTATGAGGCCAGAAAGGCCATGGTAAAGGATCTGGAAGAACTGGGACTTCTGGTGAAGGTGGTACCCCATTCTCATAACGTAGGTACTCACGACCGCTGCAAAACCACAGTAGAACCTATGATCAAACCCCAGTGGTTTGTAAAAATGGATGAAATGGCGAAAGAAGCTATCCGTGTCTTAGAAGACGGAGAACTGGAATTCGTACCTTCCCGGTTTGACAAGACCTATCTTCACTGGCTGGAAAATATCCGCGACTGGTGTATTTCCAGACAGCTGTGGTGGGGACACAGAATCCCGGCTTATTACTGCCAGGACTGCCAGGAAGTGGTTGTTGCCAGAGAAATGCCGAAGAAATGCCCGAAATGCGGCGGTACCCATTTTGTTCAGGATGAAGATACTCTGGATACCTGGTTTTCTTCTGCTTTATGGCCCTTCTCTACGCTGGGATGGCCCCATAAAACACCGGAGCTGGAATATTTCTATCCCACAGACGTACTGGTAACAGGATATGACATTATCTTCTTCTGGGTTATCCGTATGGTCTTTTCCGCACTGGAGCAGACCGGAAAGGCGCCTTTCCATCATGTGTTGATTCATGGTCTGGTGCGCGACTCCCAGGGAAGGAAAATGAGCAAGTCCCTTGGAAACGGAATCGATCCTCTGGAAGTGATTGACAAATACGGGGCAGATGCGCTGCGATTAACGCTGATGACAGGAAATGCACCCGGAAACGATATGCGTTTTTACTGGGAGAAGGTGGAAGCCAGCCGGAACTTCGCTAATAAAATCTGGAATGCCTCCCGTTACATTCTGATGAATCTGGAAGGAAAGGAAGTAAAAGAGCCGGAAGATCTTCAGAACTTATGCAAAGAAGATCAGTGGATTCTCTCCAGACTGAACCAGGTAATCAGGGAAGTAACAGATAATATGGAGAAATATGAACTGGGAATCGCCGTACAGAAAGTATACGATTTCCTGTGGGATGTGTTCTGCGACTGGTATATTGAAATGTCCAAAGTACGTATCTGGAAGGCAGAAGAAAACCCGAAGGCAGCAGAGGAAGCCCTCTGGACTCTGCGGACAGTACTGACACAGAGCCTGAAGCTTCTGCATCCCTATATGCCGTTTATTACCGAGGAAATTTACTGTGCCCTTCTTCCCGGGGAAGAGTCCATTATGATTTCTTCCTGGCCGGTATACAGAGAAGAATGGGAATTTGCCGGGGCAGAAGAACAGCTCGCCCACGTACAGGAACTGGTTCGGGGAATCCGCAATACAAGAACAGAAATGAATGTACCGCAGAACCGGAAAACCAGTCTGTATATTGTAGCTGCAAACGCTCAGGCGGGGAAAGAGTATGAGGAGCTGAAAGCCTCCTATGCAAACCTGGCCTTTGCAAAAGAGATTCACGTTCAGGAAACGAAAGAAGGAATCGGGGAAGACGCGGTTTCCGTTGTGCTTTCCAATGCAGTTGTCTATCTTCCCCTGGAAGATCTGATTGACAGAGAGAAAGAACAGGAGCGTCTGGAGAAAGAACAGGAACGCCTGAAGAAAGAAATTGCCCGCTGCGAGGGAATGCTGGGAAATCCAAACTTTGTAAATAAAGCGCCGGCGGCAAAAGTAGAAGCAGAGAAGGAAAAACTGGAAAAGTATAAAGAGATGATGGATAAGGTAACCATGCAACTGAAACAATTGATTAAATAATCAGGAAGTGTTTGTATGAAAAAGACATGGTATGAACAGTTGAACAAGATTTCACTGCCGCTGCAGTTTCTGGGATGCTGCCTTTTGTATTTTGCAATTGAGGGCATATCCCGTCATTCTGCCTGGGAAGCCTATGATTATATGACGAACAGTCCTCTTGTATTTCTCTATAATACGGCTTTGATTTTTACAACGACCCTTATTGTCTATTTAGTGAGACGCCGGTTTTTTGCCAGGATTTTGCTTGGGATTTTCTGGTTGTTCCTGGGATGTGTAAACGGGGTGATTCTGGCCAACCGGGTGACGCCCTTTACAGGCCCGGATCTCCATCTTTTAACAGACGCCACGGAAATCGCAGAGAAATACCTTCCTGTGTGGGGAACTGTGCTGGCTGTAATATTACTGGTGCTGGTTATAGGAGGGCTGATCTGGGGATTCCTGAAAGGCCCCAAATACAAAGGGCCTTTGAAATACCGTTACAACGTACCTCTGGTTCTGGTGGGAGTTCTGGCTTTTGCCGGACTGACCCACCAGGCACTGGATAAGAGGATATTATCCAATTATTTCGGCAATATTGCTTTTGCCTATGAGGATTACGGGTATCCCTACTGCCTTATGACAACGATTTTCAATACGGGAATTGACTGTCCGCCGGATTATTCTGAGGAAGAAATCCAGAGGATTACAGACAGTGAAAAGGAGCTGCCAAAGACAGAGACAGAGAATCTGCCCAATATTTTATTTCTGCAGTTAGAATCCTTTTTTGATCCTACCCTTGTAAATTATCTGGATATATCGGAAGATCCCATTCCCACGTTCCGGAAACTGATGGAAGAGTATTCATCCGGATACTTTAAAGTTCCTTCGGTGGGAGCCGGAACAGCCAATACGGAATTTGAGACCATTACGGGAATGAGTCTTCACTATTTCGGACCGGGAGAATATCCCTATAAAAGCATTTTAAAAGAGAGAACCTGTGAAAGCGCGCCCTATGTGCTTAAGGAGCTGGGGTATTCCACCCATGCCATTCACAATAACGAGGCCAATTTCTATGGCAGGCGGAGTATCTTCCCCAATCTGGGATTTGATACCTTTACTTCGGAAGAGTTTATGAAAGAAGAAGATCAGAAGAATCCTCTGGGCTGGGTAAAGGACAGTGTGCTGACCGCTCACATTCTGGATGCGATGGAGTCCACAGAAGGCCCGGACTATGTGTATACCATTTCCGTACAGGGGCATGGAGCTTATCCGGACGAACCCCTCCTGGAAGATCCGGAAATTACGGTTACCGGTGCGCCCACAGAAGAGGAAAACAACCGGTGGGAATACTATGTAAATGAAATTCACGAAATGGATGAATTCGTATCTGAGTTAATTGAGACTCTTTCTGAACAGGAGGAAGACGTCGTTTTAGTGATGTACGGAGATCATCTGCCCACTATGGGACTGGAAGTGGAAGATGTGAAAAACCGTTATCTCTTCCAGACAGAGTATGTGATCTGGGATAATATGGGACTGGAAAAGAAGGATGAAAACCTGTCTTCCTACCAGATTGCAGCGGAAGTGATGAACCGGGTGGGAATTCACGAAGGAACCATTTTCCGTTACCATCAGGCAAGGAGAAATACCAAGGATTACCAGGTGAATCTGGAAACTCTCCAGTACGATATTCTCTATGGAGAGGAATATTGCTATGAGGGGGAGGATCCTTTTGAAAGAACCAATATGCGTCTGGGAATTCATGATACGACCGTGGAAGAGATTACTCCGGTAACGGGCAGTACGGACAGTTATCTGGTAAAAGGAACCTACTTTACTCCGTCCACGGAAGTGATGGTTAATGAAGAATGGTGCGAGACCCAGTATATTAACGATACCTCCGTTATGATTACAGGCTGTCAGCTAAAAAGCACCGACGAGATTATTGTGTCCCAAAGGAGCAACAGTTCTACCAGAAAGGCTCTGACCACAACCGAGCCGAAAACTTATGCCCGGCTTCTGAAATCCACCAAAGCCGGGACAGTAAAAGTGACAGAAACTCCTGTTCCTCAGGAGGAGAAGTCAGGTGCCGGGAAATAATGTCGTATAAAATATTACGATTAGGTCTGGACATCTATCACCACTATATTATAATGAAAAGGTGACAGGGAGGCCCCTGTTGCGATACATTATGATAAAGTGGTGATATTTTTATGAACTATAAACAAGCAGTTGATTACATTGAAGAGACACCGAAATTTACAACGAAAAATAGCCTGGATCATACGAAAGAGTGCCTGAGACGGCTGGGCAGCCCCCAGGAACGATTTCGGGTGATCCATGTGGCGGGAACCAACGGGAAGGGAAGCACCTGCGCCTTTCTGGCTTCTGTTTTAAAAGAGGCGGGAATTTCCTGCGGTCTGTTTACTTCTCCTCATCTGGTAGAGATTACGGAGCGGTTTCAGATACAGGAAGAACCGGTAAGCAGGGAGAAATTCCTGGAGGCTTTCCACAAAGTAAAAGAAATGGTGGACGCCCTCGCAGCTGAGGGAATTCATCATCCCACCTATTTTGAAATGCTGTTTCTGATGGGCATGGTAATCTTTGCCGATGCAGGGGTGGATTACGTAATGCTGGAAACGGGGCTGGGAGGACGGATGGACGCCACGACTTCCATAGAGAACCCGCTGGCATGTGTCATTACCTCAGTGAGTCTGGATCATATGCAGTATCTGGGAAATACGGTAGAGGAAATCGCAGGAGAAAAAGCGGGAATTATCGTACCCGGAGTACCTGTGATTTATGATGGGAATGATCCCAGAACGGCGCAGGTCATCCGGGAAAAGGCAAAAGAGCTGGAAAGTCCCTGCTATGAAGTCAGACAGTCTCAGTGCAGGATTGTGAAAAACACACCGGAAGGCATTGATTTTATACCGGAGAGTCCGTATTATGAAGGTAACACCTTTCACATTCCTTTCCTGGCTGTGTACCAGGTGATGAATGCCGCCCTGGCGCTGACGGCCCTGGAGGTTCTGAAAGAGGATCTGCCTCTTGAAAGGGCTGTTATACAGAGAGGGATTTCCAAAACCCGCTGGCAGGGAAGGATGGAGACCATCCTGCCGGGAGTGATTGTAGACGGCGCCCATAACGAAGACGGAGTGAAAAAGTTCGTGGAAACAGCCGCCCATTTTTGCAGGGAATATACCATAGGCATTCTGTTTTCTGCCGTGGCGGACAAGGATTATCAGGATATGGCCGCGCTGATTAGCAGAGAGATACGGCCGGATTATGTGATTACCACACAGATCGAGGGGGAACGTGTAGTTCCCGCCGGGACGCTGGCGCAGGAGTTTGAAAGACAGGGATGCGCCGACGCCATAGGAATTCCCTGTGTGGAGGAAGCTTTTGACAGAGCCTGTGCAAAAATGACAGAAAAGACTCTTCTTTTCTGCGTAGGCTCATTATATCTGGTAGGGGAGATAAAGCGTTATGTCAGGAGAAAAACGAATGATTAACTACGAGGAAGAACTGAAAAAATTTGAGCCCAGTCTGGATGTAACAGACGCAGAAGGGGCCATTTATAACAGAGAACTGACGGATGTTCTGGATATTCTTCAGGAAATTTTAAAAGAAACAAAAACCGGAACCAGAAGAAAGTAAGGAGATACGGATGAATTGTATGTATTGCGGCGCTTTGCTTACGGAAGAGGATTACTGTCCCCGCTGTGGAAGAAATATCCTGATTCAGAGAAAAGCGTACTATTTATCAAACCTTTATTATAACCGGGGCCTGGAAAAAGCCAGTATCCGGGATTTATCCGGCGCCATCGAATGTCTGAGGCGGAGTCTGACCTTTAATAAAAGGAACATTCAGGCCAGAAATCTGCTGGGACTGGTATATTATGAAACCGGAGAGGTGGTTTCCGCGCTGAGCGAGTGGGTAATCAGCAAGAATTTAAGACCGGTGCAGAATCTGGCTTCCGGTTATATACAGAAACTGCAGGCCAATCCCAACCGCCTGAATATGATTAATACCACGATCCGGAAGTACAACCAGGCTCTGGAGAACTGCCAGGCCGGTCATGAGGACATGGCGGCCATTCAGCTTAAGAAAATTCTGACCCAAAACCCGAAATTAATCAAAGGATATCATCTTCTGGCCCTGATACAGATTAAAAATCATGCATATACCAAAGCGCGCAGGACGCTAAGGAAAGCGGCGCGGATAGATAAGACAAATACCACGACTCTGCGTTTCTTAAAAGAGATTGACGAGCGGACAGGAGTTCCCACCCGTCTGGATGACCGAAAAACCAGAAAAGAGAAAGAAGATAAAAAGGAGTCCAACGGCAGCATTGCTTATCAGTCCGGAAATGAACTGATTATTCAGCCGCCGGCTTTTAAAGAGAAATCCACTATGTCCATGATGATAACCCTGGCTGTGGGATTTCTGGTGGGAGCCGCAGTATTCTGGTTTTTGGTGCTGCCTGTAAAGACACAGGAAATTCACCGGCAGGTGAATCAGCAGATCACCGATTACAGCAATGCCATCGCAAGCCAGGAGGCGCAGGTTTCCGAGCTGAAAGGACAGGTGGCGGATTCTAACAGCTCCACAGGAGAGCTGGAACAGCAGGCGAATCAGGCCCAGGATCAGAGCAGCAGCTATGAGGCCCTTCTGCTGGCTTACAGCGCCATGCAGTCAGAAAATCTGGACGAGGCGGCTCTGCAGATTCAAAACGTACAGACGGCACAGCTTTCAGACAGCGCAAGGGCAGTATACGATTTGGTAAAAGAAGCTACCGGAGTTTCCGGCATTGAGGAAGACGCCGGAGAGGATGAGCAGGAACAACAGACACAAGAACAGGACGTACAATAACAGAAACCGTAAGTAAGGGTTGCTGTGGAGATGAAAGAAAAAACATTTCTGCGGCAGCCCTTTCCTGCATCATACAGTGAAAGCAGCCGGCCGCAGGAAGGACAGACGGTTTATGAGAAAGGAGCAGGACAATGGATTCAGAAATGCAGATTGCAGGAGCGCATCTGACCGTTCATCTTCCGCCGGAACTGGATCATCCCAATGCGGACAGAATCCGGGAGAAGACAGATGCCGTAATAAAAAAGCAGTATATAAAGACAATTACCTTTGACTTTCAGGACACCGTTTTCATGGACAGCTCCGGCATCGGGCTGCTGATGGGCAGATATAAAGCGCTGGGCTTGCGAGGGGGAAGTATCTATGCAGTGCATGTAAATGCGCATATATTTAAAATCCTGCATTTGTCAGGGGTTTACCGGTTCCTGGAAATCCAGAAGGAGGAACCAAAATCAGGGGAGAGCAAAGAAGGGAGAGAATTATGGAGAACACCAATGAAATGACAATTTCATTTGACAGCCGCACGTGTAATGAAGGGTTTATCCGTGTGGCTGTGGCGGCCTTTTGCACACAGTTAAATCCTACTTTAGAAGAAGTGGCGGATATAAAAACCGCAGTCTCAGAAGCGGTGACCAACTGTATTATTCACGGATATGAGGGAGAAGTACATAAGATAATCATACGCTGTAAAGCAGAGGGACAGTATTTTTACGTGGATGTGGAAGATACCGGAAGAGGAATCGAGGATATTGAAAAGGCCATGGAGCCTTTATTTACAACGAAACCAGAGCAGGATCGTTCCGGTATGGGATTTGCGTTTATGGAAGCTTTTATGGATGAAATACAGGTAGAATCAGAAGTGGATAAAGGAACGACTGTGCACATGAAAAAGAAGATTGGGAGGTAGCCATGGAGCATACTCTTGCCCTTTTAGGGCTTGCACACCAGGGTGATAAAGAGGCAAGAGATACATTGTTTCAAGAAAATACAGGACTTATCTGGAGTATTGCAAAGCGGTTTCTGGGACGGGGCGTGGAGATGGAAGATCTGTTCCAGATAGGGAGTATCGGGCTTCTGAAGGCGGTAGATAAATTCGATCCTCAGTACGATGTGAAATTTTCCACCTATGCCGTTCCCATGATTACCGGGGAAATTAAGCGGTTTCTCAGGGATGACGGGATGATTAAAGTGAGCCGTTCTTTAAAAGAAACAGGAAGAAAAGCATATAAAGAAAAAGAAGAATTAGAGAAAAAACTGGGCCGGGAGCCCTATTTATGGGAACTGGCGAAAGAGATGGGAATTGACGAAGAGGAGCTGATAATGTCCATGGAAGCCCAGGCGGAAGTGGAGTCTCTGCAGAAAACCATTTATCAGGGCGAGGGAAATGAAATCTCCCTGATGGAGAAGCTTCCTCAGAAAGAAAATGTACAGGATGCGGTCCTGGATAAAATTTTGCTGGAAGAGATGCTGAATTATCTGGATGCCCGGGAGAGAAAATTAATCTATATGAGGTATTTTGAAGAGAAGACTCAGACAGAAATTGCAAAAGAAGTGGGTGTTTCACAGGTGCAGATTTCCAGAATGGAAAAAAAGATTTTAGAACGTTTGCGGGAAAAGCTATAGGCTCTTCCCGCATTTTGTATAGTCTGGAAAAAACAAGACATACTAAGGGGTAACAAAAGAATGAGAAAGGAGATTCTCATGAGCAACACACTTTATATGCAGTTTGATAAAAATGTGGAAGTCCGTCATCCTCATGTTTATCTGCAGGATGTGGCAGAGCTTTCCTGTACAGATCCGAAAGTGCTGGATCGGTGCCGGGTAATAAAAATCCTTCATCTGGATGAGAAAAAGCCCGGGCGTTATGTGGTATCCGTCAATGATATTTTAAAACTGCTGCTGGAAAAAGAAGAAAAACTGGATGTTACGGCTACCGGAGAGACCACCTTTGTTGTCACATACAGAAAAGAGCAGCAGGGAAGGATGACAAAGGCTCTGAAAGCAGCCTTTGTGTGCCTGATCACCTTTTTCGGAACAGCCTTTGCGATTATGACTTTTAACAACGATGTAAGCGTAGAAGACTTATTTGCCCGGATTTATCAGCAGATAACCGGGGAAGTCTCCAATGGATTTACAGCGCTGGAGATTTCCTATTCTGCGGGGATAGGATTTGGGGTCCTGTTCTTCTTTAATCACTTCGGACGGAGAAAAATAACGGAAGATCCCACTCCCATGCAGGTGCAGATGCGGCTTTATGAGGACAATGTAAATAAAACCATAGTGGAGGATATAAACAGA
>ERZ1643250.541-NODE-541-length-39858-cov-7.166796_pt1 | contig 39858 bp, 38 predicted proteins | sample MGYA00579262_ERZ1643250 | MGnify/ENA primary metagenome ERZ1643250 (study PRJEB29033, sample SAMEA4952265) | chicken gut metagenome | biome: Broiler Chicken; feature: Gastrointestinal Tract; material: Caecum | place: Ireland | collected 2018 | study: Broiler...
AAATAAACTGACATCAATAAATAAGAAAAAGTGCCAACGATTACTTGACACATACGGTCATATGGCAGGAATGGAAATCAGTGCTGATATATGCTACAATATCTCGTACAAATATATGTTTGATAAAGACGGAGTGCAAAATAGTCAAATTGATGTTGTGGGAGGTCATTATGTCGAAGGAAGTTGCCCCAAGAGATACAAGCCGGGCAGTGGCATATGAACTTTGGATGAAGGCGCCGAATCCAATGGTCACCTTTTTCAAAACTTTAGACGTCACAAGCCTGGTCAGGTTCAGCAGAAAAAGGAATATGAAATTTATCACACTCAGATGGATGGAGCACATGCCGGAACCTTTCTGGAATATTTGCAGAATGAGATTTGCAGTCTGAAATGAATAACTCATAATATTACAGGCAAAAAAATATGGAAGTCCATTTTTCGGAAGATGAGTTGTATTTTACGTGTGAGAAAAAGGAATAAATAGAACGATAAGGAGAACAGACATGTTTCAGATCAGAAATGAGAAAGAATCAGATTATCAGATCGTAGAAGAGATTACAAGAAAAGCTTTTTATAATGTGTATGCGCCGGGATGTATGGAGCATTATCTCGTCCATATTATGCGGCAGCACGCAGATTTTATACCGGAGCTTGACTTTGTGGCGGAACTGAACGGAAACGTAATCGGAAATATTATGTATACGAAGGCAAAACTGACTGATGAAGCAGGGTTGGAGAAAGAGATCCTCACCTTTGGACCGGTCAGTATTCTGCCGGAGTATCAGAGGAAAGGATACGGGAAAATGCTTATAGAGCATTCTTTTCAGAGAGCGGCAGAACTTGGGTATGATGTGGTCGTCATATTTGGAAGCCCGGCCAACTATGTAAGCTGCGGCTTTCAATGCTGCAAGAAATATAATGTCTGTGTGGATGGCGGAAAATATCCTGCTGCAATGCTGGTAAAAGAATTGATCCCAGGTGCTCTGGAAGGGAGAAAATGGTATTATTCGGACAGCCCTGTGATGAACGTAAACGAAGCGGATGCGGCGGCATATGACGACAGTCTTGAAAAGATGGAGAAGAAGTGGATGCCGAGTCAGGAAACGTTTTATATTATGAGTCATTCGTTTGTGGAGTAGAGGATATGATAAGAAGATTACAGAAAACAGATATCGACATAGTCTCACAAATCTGGCTGGATGCAAATAGAGATGCCCATGATTTTATTCCGGCAGAGTACTGGGAAAATAATTACCTTCCGGTAAGAGAAATGCTCCTTCAGGCGGAAGTGTATGTCTGTGTGGATGAAAGTAAAAATGAGATTGAGGGATTTGTCGGACTGGATCAGGAATATATCGCGGGTATCTTTGTCCGAAAGGAAGCACGGTCTGGAGGAATCGGCAAAGCGCTTCTCGATTTTGTGAAAGGGGAGAAGCGGGAACTGACGCTGAATGTATACCGGAAGAACGAGCGTGCCGTCAGGTTTTATGAGCGGGAAGGATTTCATATCATAGAAAGAACCACAGATGAGAGCACAGATGAGAAGGAATATCTGATGAGATGGGAGCGGAAATGATCTGTAAGAAGGAAAATATGGAGCGGTGCCCCTGGTGTATGTGCAATGAAAAAATGATCCGCTACCATGATGAGGAATGGGGCGTTCCGGTGCATGACGATCAGAAGCAGTTTGAGTTTCTGATGATGGAAGTCATGCAGTGCGGTCTGAACTGGAATATGATGATACAGAAGCGGGAGATCTTCAGAAATTGTTTTGATAATTTTGATTTTGACAAAGTGGCGGAATATGAGGAAGAAGATATTCTGAGGATCATGGAAACAGAGGGAATGATCCGATCCAGGAGAAAGATCGAAGCCGTGATACATAATGCCCGGTGTTTCCGGGATATCCGCAGGGAGTTCGGATCCTTCAGCGATTATATCTGGAGCTTTACGAAAGGCAGAACATATCTTTATACCGGTCATCAGAAAGGGCAGATCCCGGCGAGAAACGGTCTGTCAGACCGGATAAGCAAGGATTTGAAGAAACGTGGCCTGAAGTATATGGGATCTGTTACAGTCTATTCGCATCTGCAGGCGTGCGGGATCATTAACGATCATATAGAGTCATGTTTCCGGTATCAGGAGCTTCTGGAAATGACAGAGGCGGTTCGTAAGAGAAGAGATTGCGAGTAAAAAAAATCACAGGTGAGGAAGGGTCAGCTTATGATGGCAAGATTCATTATACTAACGATTATGGGAAGCTTTTTATTGGTGTGGCTGATTTTCTGTGCAGTTCAGTTTATACGTCACAGCAGGGATGTAGTGGCGGGAGCTGATTTTGTCGGTCATGTAAAATGCGAAAAATGCGGTGCAGAGTATGAAGTGAGCGCTGCAGAATTTACAAAGAGCTATACATCAAAATACAGAACAGTGACCAGAACAAAGGTGCAGGGCGGTGCATTTGTAAATCGTCCGCAGTACAGGTATTATGCGAAAAAATTCCAATGTCCCGGCTGTGGGAAAAAAAGATATGCACAGGTGCTCAATATCAATGAGATTAATAATATGATGACCGGACCAGTACTCCGTGCAGGAGCGCGCTGGCTGATCCTGATGTGTATCGGGGGTATGCTCATTCCGGCCGTGGCAAGTGTACCGCTTCATTTTGCTGACCAGGCGAGGGAAAAGAAAGTGGAAGAACTGCGGGAACAGCAGTATGAGGATTTTAAAGAGCGGTACGGGCTGTAAATTGTGTCGTGAAGAGCGCTAACAGGCTGTTACCGGAATGGAAACACAGGGAATCGTGAATGGAACTTTTCACTCAGAATGCAATGTTATATAGTTGGGGCAAAGAAAAAGGAGGCTGTGTAATATGGCATTAGGTGATAATATTAAGAGGCTGAGAGAGGAACGGCATCTTACCCAGCAGCAGCTGGCGGATAAGCTGTATGTATCGAGACAGACCGTATGCCGGTGGGAGAACGGCAGCAGATGCCCGGATCTTATCATGGCGAAAAAACTGGCGGTGGAACTGGATATCAGCCTGGATGAACTGATATCAGATGAGGATCTGAAAGAGTTTACAAAAAATGATCTTCCGTTTCATTCCGATATCGTAAAACGACGGAAAGAACTGGAGGAAAAACGGAAACGGCTTATGGAGTTTATCCAGCTTGTTTCAGGGATATTTCTCGCAGTGACGATTTTATGCCGGATTCAGCTGGAAATCCGCGTCCCGGGATGGGTTATCATACTTGCACTGTGTGCGGAAGTTGTGGCATTTGTGGCCAGGTACCGCATATCCAGGCAGCTGGACCGGCTATATTGAGAGGAAATGTCTATGAACGGAAAAATATATGAATATGACGAAAGAATTCACTGCATTCCAGAAAGGGGAGGCGCTTATGTTATTTTCCCGTGGAATATCCGAGAAGAGTTCGGCAAAGGACGGGTAAAAGTCCATGCAGAATTTGACGGCCAGCCATATGACGGAAGCATAGTAAATATGGGAGTGAAATATGCGGACGGCTCAGTCTGCTATATCATCGGAATTACAAAAGCCATCCGCACTAAGCTAGGCAAAGGGGATGGCGATTGCGTATAACTTCCGGGAGCAGAATACTACCTGGACAGGAGGTGCAGGGATGCAGATTACAGATTTGAGGATCCGGAATTTCAAGTCCATCAGAGAGATGCATATCAGGGATATTGAAAATGCTCTTATCCTTGTGGGCAAGAACGATACGGGGAAAACCGCCGTCCTGGATGCCTTGCGGGCCGTGGGCGGGGACTATACCGTGAAAGAAGAGGACTTCAGGAAAAATTTTCCGAATGTGGAGATCCAGGTTACACTTCAGATTACAGACGACGACTTGAAACGGTTTCACAGATTCGGACTGGTCAGCGCCTACCGCAGATACGAGGCATGGTACCGGGATTTCTGCAGAAAACTTCCGTCCTATGTGCCGGGGGAAGAGTCCGGCGGTGTACTCTCTTTTGAATTTTCCGCCAACCGGGAAGGAAGGATCCGTTACAGTGACGGACATCAGAAAAATAACAGCTACATTCCTCAGATATTTCCGCACATTTATTATATGGATGCCCAGAGAAATCTGGAGAAGTTCCAGGATGATCTTCTTCTGATGCAGGAAGATGATCTGCTCAAACAGATGCGTTCCGGGTGCTGTATGTTTGACATGGCAAAAGAATGCAATCACTGCTTCTCCTGCATCGGACTGCTTCACAAGAAAACGACGGAGGAGCTGAATGCTTTTGAAGCAGCAAAGCTGCTGGAATATAAGCTGTACAATCTGAACCTGGATGCATTCTCCCGGAGAGTCAATGAGAATTTCCGCAGAAACGGCGGACGCGATGAGATCGTTTATTTGATGAATCTGGATATTGAGCGGACGCTGGCTGTGACAGCGGAGGTGCGCCAGGCAGGATACCAGGAAAAACGTCCGGCAGGTAGCATGGGAAAAGGGATGCGCAGTATTTATATGCTGTCTCTTCTGGAAACGTATGAAGAAGAGGGCATGGAAAACGCGGATATTATTATGGTGGAGGACCCGGAGATTTTTCTCCATCCGAAGCTGCAGAGAGTATCCGGGGATATCCTGTACCGGCTTTCCCGGAAAAATCAGGTCATGTTTTCCACCCATTCTCCGAATCTGCTGTCCAATTTTAACAGCAGGCAGATCCGGCAGGTATTTCTGAACGAAGACGGTCTGTCGGAGGTCAGGGAGAAGACGGATATCAGCGCTGTTCTGGATGATCTGGGCTACTCGGCCAATGACCTGATGAATGTAAATTTTGTGTTTATCGTAGAAGGGAAGCAGGATAAAAGCCGGCTGCCTCTCCTGATCCGCAAATATTATTCGGAAACATATGACAGCGAGGGAAAGCTTTCACGGATTGCGATTATCACGACAAACAGCTGTACCAATATCAAGACTTATGCCAATTTAAAATATATGAATCAGATTTATATCCGGGATAACTTTCTCATGATCCGCGACGGCGACGGGAAGGACAGTGAAGAATTGAAATCCCAGCTCTGCAGGTATTATGCCCGCAGAAATGAGGAGGATGTGGACCGCCTGCCCCGGGTGACGGAAAAGAACGTGCTGATCCTGAAATATTATTCCTTTGAAAATTATTTCCTTGACCCGAAGGTGATGACCAGGATCGGGATTATAGAGTCGGAAGAGCAGTTCTATGAGATATTCCTTGAGAAATGGCGGGACTATCTCTACCGCCTCAGAAGCGGACAGAAACTGCTGGAAGTGATGGGACGGGACTTTGAGACTGTAGAAGACGTAAAGGCCCATATGGAGGAGATCAGGATCCATATGAGGGGACATAACCTGTACGATATTTATTACGGCCGGTATAAGGAGCAGGAACAGGAAATACTGAGCCGGTATATCGACGAGGCGCCGAGAGAAGATTTTGCCGATATTCTGGATTCCATTGACCGGTTTATCTATTTTGAGAGCCGGAAGAAAAAGAATGCAGAATCATCATACAAAGGGGAAATATGAGAATAACAGTATTGGCGGATAATATCGGAAAGAATGGCCTTGCGGGAGAGTGGGGCCTGAGTTTTTATATCAAATATCAGAAACGGAAGCTGCTCCTGGATGCGGGACAGACGGGAGTGTTCGCGGAAAATGCGGAAAAACTGGGTCTAAGCCTTGCAGATGTGGATTATGCGGTTCTTTCCCATGCCCATTATGATCATGCTGACGGAATGGCCGCGTTTTTTGAAAAGAACAGTACGGCAAAGCTCTATCTGAGAGAATCCTGCCGGGAGAACTGTTACCGGATCAAAGACGACCACATGAAATATATTGGGATTCAAAAAGGCATGCTGGGAAAATACGGAGACCGGATGGTCTATGTGCATGGAGATCAGGCGCTGGACCAGGGCATCCGGCTGGTCGGTCATCATACGCCGGGAATGGAGAAGGCCGGAAAGAGAGAAAAAATGTTCCTGAAAGAAGGCGGGAGCTGGGTGACAGACTGTTTTGACCATGAGCAGAGCCTGGTGCTGGAGTGCGGGGACGGCATTGTTATACTGAACAGCTGCTCCCACGGCGGCGCGGATAATATTATCAGAGAAACAGCAGAGCAGTATCCGGGCAGAAGGATTCTGGCTATGATCGGAGGCTTTCACCTGCACAATAAAACAGACCGTTATATAAAAGAATTTGCTGAGAAAATCCACAGGACAGGTGTAGAGCAGATCTATACCGGACACTGTACCGGCGACAACGGTTACCGGATCCTTTCCCGGGAACTGGGCGGCATGGTCCATCAGCTGTGTGTGGGGCTGGAAATGGAATTTTGAGCGCAGAACAGCGAGAATCTGTTTTATTTTCATTTCACAGGCCGGCGGCAATGTGCTATGATAGACGGGATGGCCGGAAAAGCCGGCTGACAGACAGATAAAGGATGGAAAGAAATGTGACAGAACTGATGATTTCGCTTGGAGCCTGCACAGCAGGATTTGTTTTGGACTTTATATTCGGAGACCCCTCATGGCTTTATCACCCGGTGCGGATTATCGGAAAAGGGATTGAACTGGGAGAGAGGATCCTGCGGAAACTGTTCAGGGAGAAACATCTGGTTCTGGCCGGCGCAGTTCTCTGGGTGATTATTGCAGGAGTGTCCTTTCTCATCCCGTTGGGGCTCCTTTTTCTGGCACAGAAGATCCATCCCGGAGTCCGCTTCGCTCTGGAAACTTTCTGGTGTTTTCAGATTCTGGCAGCCAGGAGCCTGTGCAGGGAGAGCGGAAAGGTATACGACCGGCTTCAGGAAGATGACCTGCCTGGAGCCCGCCGCGCTGTATCCATGATCGTAGGAAGAGATACGGAGAGTCTGACCGGAGAGGGAGTGACCAAAGCGGCGGTGGAGACGGTGGCGGAAAATACGTCCGACGGTGTGACCGCGCCTCTGATTTATATGATGATCGGCGGCGCGCCGCTGGGATTTCTCTACAAGGCGGTCAATACAATGGATTCCATGCTTGGGTATAAGAATGACAGATATCTGTATTTCGGACGGATTCCGGCCGGAATGGACGATATTTTTAACTACATTCCCGCACGGATCACTGCTCTGGCTATGATCGCGGCGGCATATCTGACCGGATTAGACGGGAGAAATGCATGGAGGATCTACAGAAGAGACCGGAAGAAGCACGCCAGTCCGAATGCGGCGCAAACGGAATCTGTCTGTGCAGGGGCGCTTCGGGTACAGCTTGCCGGGGATGCGGTATATTTCGGGAAATTATATAAGAAAGAGTTTATCGGGGACAGACTGCGTCCCATTGAACCACGGGATATCAAGAGATCGCAGAGACTGATGTATGTGACGGCGCTGCTGCTTTTGCTCCTGTGCGGGGGAATGAAGGCCGCTCTGATTTTTCTGTAGAAATTTCCAGGGAATATTTCCTGTTTTCAAATGTTTGATTTAAAAGGCAAAGGGCGCGGCGAATTGACTTAACACATCAATTTTGTGCCGGGGCTGATTCGGGAGGGAAAGCATGAGATACAGTCATGGCGGAGATATATATACATACGGAGATATGCTGGATTTTTCTGTAAATGTCAATCCTCTCGGGATATCAGAGCATGTGACAGAAGCGGCAAAGCGGGGGATTGAGCAGGCGGAAGCTTACCCGGACAGCCGATGCAGAAAGCTGAGGGAAAAACTGTCGCAGCGGCAGGGGCTTCCGCAGGAGTATTATGTATTCGGCAATGGGGCGGCAGAGATATTCTACACCCTTGTGCTGGCGGAAAAGCCGAAGCGGGCGTTTCTTCCTGTTCCTGCTTTTTCGGAATACGAGCGGGCGCTCAGGACGGTAGGATGCAGAATAAAATACTACAGAACAAAACGGGAAAACGCTTTCTGCATAGACGAAGCTTTTCTTTCCGAACTGAATGAACAGATAGATATTGTTTTCCTTTGTTCTCCCGGCAATCCGGCGGGGGCCGTAACAGACAGAAATCTGCTCATCCGGGCGGTACAGCTCTGTGAAAAGTTTCAGATACGGCTTGTGGCGGATGAATGCTTTGCGGGCCTTCTGGAAGAGCCGGAGAAGTATTCCATAATAAAAGAGACGGTCCGGTATCCCCATCTTACAGTTGTCCGGGCATTTACAAAAACTTTTGCAATGCCGGGGCTCCGGCTGGGGTATGGAATTACGTCAGACCGCAGGCTGGCAGAGAAAATGGAGCAGATGCGCCAGCCCTGGAGTGTGTCAATTCCCGCTCAGGAGGCCGGGATTGCGGCTCTGGATGAAGAAAGTATGGTAAGAGAAGCAGGAAAACTTATTTCGGAAGAGAGACATTTTCTGGAAGAACACCTGGACAGACTGGGAATGGAGTATATCCCTTCGGATGCAAATTATATTCTGCTGTACAGTGAGACCGATCTGTTCAATGAGATGAAAAAGCGGAATATTTTAATCCGGGACTGTGCAGATTACAGAGGCCTGGCAAAAGGATGGTACCGGATCGCGGTACGCAGACGGAGCGAAAACCAGATCCTTGTCCGGGCATTTGAGGAGATAATGAAGGAGGCCGGCAGATGAAAGGTTCGATCATGATACAGGGGACGATGTCAAATGCAGGAAAAAGCGTTTTGGCAGGAGGACTCTGCCGTGTCCTGAAACAAGACGGGTACAGCGTGGCGCCGTTTAAATCCCAGAACATGGCTCTCAATTCCTTTATCACAAAAGAAGGGCTTGAAATGGGCCGGGCCCAGGTGATGCAGGCGGAGGCGGCCGGAATCGAACCGTCCGCCGCCATGAATCCCATCCTGCTGAAACCGACAAACGATACAGGCTCCCAGGTGATCATAAACGGAAAACCTATTGGGGTGATGGCGGCGGTGGAATATTACCGCCATAAAAAAGAATATATTCCTTATATCATGGAGGCATACCAGGAGTTAAAAAGCAAGTATGACGTGATCGTGATCGAGGGGGCGGGCAGCCCGGCGGAGATCAATCTGAAAAAGGATGATATCGTAAATATGGGACTGGCGGAACTTACAGATTCTCCGGTGCTGCTGGCCGGAGATATCGACCGGGGCGGCGTGTTCGCCCAGCTGATCGGCACGGTCATGCTGCTGGAGGAAGAGGAGCGCCGGAGAATTAAGGGGATGATCATCAATAAATTTCGGGGGGATGTATCCATCCTGAAGCCGGGTCTTACTATGTTGGAAGAGCGGGCCGGGATTCCCGTGCTGGGCGTGGTGCCCTATTTCCATCTGGATATAGATGAAGAGGACAGCCTGACGGAACGGTTCCAGAAAAAACAAAGCGCCGGACTGACAGATGTGGCAGTGATCCGTCTGCCGAGAATTTCAAACTTTACGGATATTGCACCGCTGGAGGCGCTGGATGAAGCGGGCGTAAGATATGTCGGCTCTCCGGCTGAATTTGGAGAGCCGGATGCGGTGATCCTGCCGGGCAGCAAGAATACAATTCAGGATCTGCTCTGGATGAGGCAGAATGGACTTGAAGCGAAAATATTAAGACATGCGTCAAAGGGAGGTCTGGTGTTCGGCATCTGCGGAGGGTATCAGATGCTGGGAGCGGAGATTTCCGATCCGGCGGGCGCAGAGAGGAAAGGGACAGTCAGGGGAATGGGCCTGCTTCCTATTCGGACCGTATTTGAAAAAGAGAAGACAAGAACCAGAGTACAGGGGCGTTTCCTGGAAATGGACGGGATACTGAAAGAACTCTCGGGTACAGAGTTTGAAGGATATGAGATTCACATGGGGAAAAGCACGGTTCTGGAAAAACAGGAAACGGAAGATCGGGATTACCATGCAAAATCTCTCGTCGGAATTTCCGGCAGCACAGGAACGGAAGATACGGACGGCGCCCAGAGAGGGAATGTCTACGGATGTTATGTCCACGGTATTTTTGACGCGCCGGAATGTGCGAGGGGATTTCTCAGCGCGCTTTTAAAAGAGAAAGGATACGATCCTGGCGGACTTCAGGTGAGGGACTGGAAGGCATACAAGGAAGAACAGTATGACAGGCTGGCAGATATCCTCAGGGCAAGCCTGGATATGGAGAGAATCTATCAGATCATAGAGAAAGGAAATGATGCGTCATGCAGTCTGTAATCAGAATCGGCAGCAGGGAAAGCCTGCTTGCAGTGAGACAGGCAGAGATCATCCGGGACCAGATCTTAAGCTATGATCCGGGAGTTTCGGTTGAGATCGTCACAATGAAAACAACGGGAGATAAGATCCTGGATAAAAGTCTGGCGAAGATCGGCGGGAAAGGGCTGTTTGTAAAGGAACTGGACCGGGCGCTTATGGAGGGCAGGATTGATATTGCCGTGCACAGCTTAAAGGATATGCCTATGGAAGAAAATCCGGAGCTTCCCATTCTGGCGTACGGAAAAAGAGAAGATCCGAGGGATGTGATTCTGTACCGTCCGGGGCTGGATGCGCTTCCCGAACATGCTGTGATCGGCACATCCAGCAGGAGGCGGATGGTTCAGATGGAGCGGATCCTGCCGGGATGCAGTTTCCGGGGGATCCGGGGAAATGTGCAGACCCGGATGAAAAAGCTTGAGACGGAAGGGTATGACGGAACCCTTCTTGCGGCGGCAGGGCTGAAGCGTCTTGGGATGGAACAGGCGATCAGCCGTTACCTGTCGGCAGATGAGATGATCCCGGCGGCAGGCCAGGGTATTCTTGCCGTACAGGGAAGAAAAGGGGAAGATTACAGCTGGGCAGGGGGAATAGACTCCCGGGAGAGCCGTGCAGCCGCACTGGCGGAACGGCAGTTTATCCGGGTAACCGGAGGCGACTGTACCTCGCCCTGCGCCGCCCATGCGCAGGTGCAGGGAAATGAACTGAAACTGACAGGACTCTACTATAGGGAAGAGACGGGAGAGTACACAACAGACATATTGTATGCGCAGATTTCAGAGGCACAGAAGGCAGGAGAAACACTGGCACTGCGGATGATGAAAAGAGGCTGAAGAGCCCGGATGATAAATGATGCGCATATGGAACCGGCATCACATCTGCACCGGGGAAATGAGGATGCCCGGTTACTTGCTGATAAGAAAGAGCCCGAAGATGCAGACTGCTATGCCGATTATCTGCTGCGGGGAGAGACTTTCTTTATAGAGAAAGAATCCGACAATGACCAGGATGCAGGCTAGGGCGATATTGGCTGTAAGTGAGGCGGCATTTACCTGCCATCCGGCACGGTACACATAAATATATCCAAACTCCAGGGCGACGATACTGGCGCCGAGAACCGGGGCAGTCCAGTTGATTTTTGTAAATTCTTCAGACAGTTTCATGTGCCCGCCCTGGATGAGATACAGAATGAATGTGCAGAGAGCGGCGGTCAGATAAGTGACTGTGAGAGAAAGAAACGCGTTTGTCTGGGCGGGAGTAGACTTGGTGATGATGTTGTACGCCACATTTGCAAGGACAACCATGCAGATGGGCCAGATATAGTTCCACATAGAAAAAACCTCCTTATTTCGGCGTGCCTGTTTTCGTTCCACTTTGGCTCGCCGCAGTTACAAAAAAACAGCCAGACCAATAGCCTGACTGCCGGTAGGTGCTCACCCGAATATGGGAGAATTATACTATGCTGCGGGAGAAATGTCAAATAAAGAGGGAAAATCTGCATCCTGCAGAAAAGATTCAGAATTCAGGAAGGGACAGCGTAATGACAGTGAATCAGAACAGAGCAGAGAAGAAAACCAAAACAGACAACAGCGGTAAAAACGGAAAAGTATGGCTTGCCGGAGCAGGGCCGGGGGACGCCGGCCTTCTGACGGTAAAGGCCGCGGAACTGATCGAGCGTGCAGATGTGATCGTCTACGACGCACTGATCAGCGCAGAATTGCTGAGCCGTATTCCCCGTGATACAGAAACCATCTACGTGGGAAAACATGCAGGGAATCATCCGGTGCCCCAGGAAGAGATCAACAGGATTCTTGTACGTGAGGCAGAAAAAGGGAAAAATGTACTCCGCCTGAAAGGCGGCGACCCCTTTGTATTCGGCCGGGGCGGAGAAGAACTGGAGATGCTTGTCAGGGAGAACATACCCTTTGAAGTAGTGCCGGGCATTACTTCTTCCGTGGCAGTCCCGGCCTACGGGGGTATTCCGGTCACACACAGGGACTATGCCTCGTCTTTCCATGTGATTACCGGACATGCCAGAAAAGACGGAACACTGAACATAGATTTTGACGCGCTGGTCCGCCTGGAGGGCACTCTTGTCTTTCTGATGAGCGTCTCCTCCATGGAAATGATTCTTAAAGGGCTGCTGGATGCCGGGATGAATCAGGATATGCCTGCGGCAGTGCTGGAGCGGGGGACAACAGCGCGGCAGAGGAGAGTGACGGCCACAGTGAGCACGTTGAAGGAAGCGGCGGACCGGGAAGATATCCGCACACCGGCGATTATCCTTGTGGGTAAAGTCTGCGCCCTGTCGGAAGAACTTCACTGGGCAGAAGACAGAATTTTAGGCGGACGGCAGTTTCTGCTGACCCGTCCCAGGCAGAATATGTCCTCCCTTGCAAGACGCCTGAGAAACCTCGGGGCTCAGGTAATTGAGATGCCCGCCGTTCACACAGAACCTATTTCGCCAAACGAACCGCTGAAATATGCGCTCATACAATTCGGACAGAGGGCCGGAGAAAAATGGCTTGTATTTACCAGCCCCATCGGCGTGACGGTCTTTTTCCAAGCCTTACAGGAAATGAGAATGGATCTGAGAACCCTGCTCTGTGGGAAAGGGCATGTCAGAATCGGGGCTATCGGTTCGGCAACTGCCTCCGCCCTGGGTGCGCACGGGCTGATCCCGGATGCGGTGCCGGAGACATACAGTGCCGGAGAGCTGGGGAAAATACTGGCAGAAAAGGCAGAGCCGGGAGAACATGTGCTGATCGCACGGGCGGAGAAGGGCTCGGAAGACCTGATCCCGCCGCTTACAGAGGCGGGGCTTACGGCAGAAGACATTCCTCTGTACCGCACTGTATATGAGCTGAATCCTCTTCTGCGGGAAGAGGTGACGCGTATGCTTGAAAACGGAGAGATCGACGGGGTGACATTTACCAGTGCTTCCACAGTACGTGGATTTGTCCATGCTCTGGGAGACATAGATTACAGAAAAATCCGGGCCGTGTGCATCGGGGAGCAGACCGCCCATGCTGCGGCTGAGTATGGGATGCAGATTGAGACTGCCGGGCAGGCGTCTATGGACGCTATGACAGAAAAGATTGTGGAATTATTCGGAAATCGCAGATAAATCACAGATACAGGAAGATGAGATGCGGCGCCCCATGATGCTGATGATCCGGGCGAAAAAACAATAGAATAAGAAAGCTGGAGGAATGGATCATGCTGGAAGAAAAAGACTATATTATGCGGATTGTTCATGAATGGATCCGCACACTGATCAAACTGATTTTTAACAAAGACATTGATAAAGATGATGAAGAACCAGTATCCCTTAAAGTAATAGAACAGTATAAAAAACTGCTGTCCATGATTGACGACGGAGAGATCAATGAAGCGGAGAATATTCTGATCGACGGCCTGAAAGAAGACGACCGGGCCTACTTTGAGATGGCGCTGCTCTTCTATGAGAAACTGAGCGGGAAGACGGATGAATTTCTGGCAGAACACGACTACTCCAGAGAGGAAGTGGTGGACGGCCTGAAGTATGTTGTCAATTTTTACGGATACGGGAGTCTTTTGGATGCCTTCACCGACGATATTGAAATATAAGAAAAGCAGTCTGGTGTACTGTATCACTTATGGTTCCCTTCATTGAACCCTTTGCGTTCTTTTGCCGCTTCGATCAGCTCTTTTGCTTCTTCAAAGGCAGCAGGCAGATATGCTTCTGTCCACTCTTTTCCCTGTTTTTCCTGCTTCTTGATGTCTTCCCATTTCGTCAGGACTTCGCCGGTATCGGAAACTGTTGCTTCTCCAAAAACATGGGGATGCCGGCGGATCATCTTGTCGATCACGGTCTGGATCACGTCATCCATAGTGAACAGCCCTTCTTCCTCGGCGATCTGTGCGTGAAATACAACCTGCATGAGCAGGTCCCCCAGTTCTTCTTTCAGATTGTCGGGATCTCCGGTCTGATCCAGGATATTGATGCCGCAGATCACTTCCGCGGCTTCCTCAATACAGGGTTTCTTCAGGGTCATATGTGTCTGCGCACGATCCCAGGGACAGCCGTCCGGGGCACGGAGGCGGGCGATCACATTTTCAAATTCTTCAAACTTTGTCATTTCCGTGAATCTCCTTCTTTGATCATATCTATATGGCTATTTTAGAGGGGGTTCAGGAATTTTGTCAAATATCAGCGGGAAAAACAGAGCGGACAGCTGCACGGCTGAACGGCTTTTTACATATTATTTGAAATAGATACCGGCCTTTGCAAGAGATGCATGATTGTGGTATTCTTATATCAGTGCCTGTTTACGGAAGGCCTGCACAGTATTTACTTTAGGGAGGTCACACTTTGAGATTAGACAAATTATTGGAGCGGCTGGACTACGAGGTGCTTCAGGGCAGCGTGGATACAGATATCGTCACGCTGGTTAACGACTCACGGGAAGCAGAAAAAGGTTCTGCGTTTGTCTGCGTCAGAGGAGCTGTGTCAGACGGTCACAATTATGCCGCGGACGCTGCGGCGAAAGGAGCGGCGGCTCTTGTGGTGGAGCGGGAAGTGAACGCCCCGGAGGATGTTACGGTGATTCTGGTAAAAGACACCAGGTACGCTCTGGCGCTTATGTCCGCAGCCTATTACGGATATCCGGCGGAAAAGATGAAAATTATCGGTGTGACAGGCACGAAGGGGAAGACTACAACGACCTATATGGTAAAATCCATTTTGGAAAGCACAGGATATAAAGTAGGGCTGATCGGGACCATTGAAGCGATCATCGGGGAAAAGCATATCCCGGCAGGCAATACGACTCCCGAATCCTGCACCATACAAAAATACTTTTCACAGATGGCGGAAGAGGGCTGCGATATTGTTGTGATGGAGGCGTCTTCACAGGGGCTGATGCTGCATCGGACAGCAGGGATCCCTTTTGAGATCGGCATCTTCACAAACCTTGGGAAAGACCATATCGGGCCGAATGAGCACAGTGATTTTGAAAATTATAAACAGTGTAAAGGCCTGCTGTTCCGACAGTGCAGGCTGGGAATCGCAAATGCTGACGACAGATATTTCAGGGATGTACTTAAAAACGCCACATGCAGAGTGGAGACATTTGGCTTTTCAGAAAACGCCGATCTCCGGGCGGAAAATATAAAGCTTATTTCAAGACCCGGATATCTGGGAGTGGCCTACCATGCCTCCGGGATTATGGATCTTGATGTGGAGATTGATATTCCCGGCAGGTTCAGCGTGTACAATTCGCTGACAGCCATCGCAGTATGCAGGCATTTCCAGGTGCCGCCGGAAAAGATAAAAAAAGCGCTCAGAGAGGTAAAAGTAAAAGGCAGGATTGAAAGAGTTCCGGTGTCAGATGAATTTACCCTGTTGATCGATTATGCTCACAATGCAATGAGTCTGGAAAATCTTCTTACAACGCTTAGAGAGTATGATCCGGGCCGTCTGGTGTGTCTGTTTGGATGCGGCGGTAACCGTTCAAAAGACAGGAGATATGAGATGGGTGAAGTGTCAGGGAGGCTTGCCGATCTGACGATCATCACGTCGGATAATCCCAGGTTTGAGGAACCGCAGGCTATTATAGACGACATTAAGACCGGAATCGAAAAAACCGACGGGAAATACGTGGAAATCTGCGGGCGTAAGGACGCGATCCGATACGCCATTGAAACCGGGAAACCGGGAGATGTGATCATACTGGCCGGAAAAGGGCATGAAGATTATCAGGAAATCAAAGGCATCAAGTATCCCATGGACGAGAGAGTGCTGATCGCCGAAATCCTGGAGGAAATCAAAGAGAACGCCAAAGCATAGGGAATGTGCCGGGAAACCGGGGCACAGCACTGTCAGGCGGCAGATATAAATGCCGGAACCGGAGAACAAAAGACAGGTGGGAATGTGTTTGCAGATATTATCATAGATATAAAACATGAAAAACTGGATAAAATCTTTCAGTACAGGATTCCTGACAGAATGGAGAATGAACTGAAGCCGGGCATGGAAGTGATCGTGCCTTTCGGAAATGGGAACCGTCCCACAAAAGGATATGTGACGGGAATCTCGGACCGATGCAGCTATGATCTCTCCAAAGTGAAAGAAATCACTGAAATCTCCAGGGACAGTGTGGAGATCGAGGCAAAGCTGATCGCCCTGGCAGCCTGGATGAAAGAAAATTACGGCGGCACCATGATACAGGCTTTGAAGACTGTGCTGCCTATCAAACAGAAAGAAAATGCCCGGGTGAAGAAATATTTGCGTCTCCTTCTGGACGAGGAGACCGGAAAAGCCAGGCTGGATTATTACTTGGAGAAAAATCAGAGGGCCAGAGCCAGGCTTATGGCCGCCCTCCTGGATGACCCGGTGCTGGAATACGATCTGGCCGTGAAAAAACTCCATATTACACTTCCGGTCATACGGGCTCTGGAAGAGCAGGGCGTGCTTGCTCTGGAATCGGAGCGGGTGTACCGCAACCCGGTCAGAGGCGGCAGCCGGGAAACGCCGGATATTACATTTACGCCGGAACAGCAGCAGGCTGCGGAACGGTTTCGGAGAGAGTACCGGGAAGGAAAGCGGTATACGTATCTGCTTCACGGCGTTACGGGAAGCGGGAAGACGGAAGTTTATATCGATATGATCCGTACCGTGGTGCAAATGGGGAAACAGGCGATCGTGCTCATACCCGAGATCGCGCTGACCTATCAGACTGTGATGCGGTTTTACCGGCATTTCGGGCAGCGGGTGTCGATCATGAATTCCCGCCTTTCTGCCGGGGAACGCTATGATCAGATGATGCGGGCGAAAGCCGGAGAAATAGATGTAATGATCGGCCCGCGGTCCGCACTCTTTACACCATTCCCTGACCTGGGGCTGATCGTTATTGATGAAGAGCATGAACCTACTTACAAGAGCGAACAGGCGCCCCGCTATCATGCCAGAGAAACGGCAGTCATGCGGGCAGAACTGGAGGGGGCGGGCGTAGTCCTGGGAAGCGCGACCCCTTCTCTGGAAGCTATGTACAGAGCCAGAAAGGGTGAGTATGTCCTTCTCACTATGAAAAGCCGTTCCCGGATGCAGAGCATGGCGCGTGTTCACACTGTGGATCTGCGGGCCGAGCTAAAGGACGGCAACCGTTCGATCCTGAGCAGGCAGCTGCAGGAGATGATGGAAGAGCGTTTATCCCGGAGAGAACAGATCATGTTGTTTTTAAACCGCCGGGGCTACTCAGGTTTCATTTCCTGCCGGGAATGCGGCTATGCCGTAAAATGTCCCCATTGCGATGTGGCATTGTCTGTTCACCGGGGAGGAAAGATGGTCTGCCATTACTGTGGGTATGAACAGCCGAAAGTAACCTGCTGCCCGGAATGCGGCTCTCCGTATATCGGAGAGTTCCGGGCGGGAACGCAGCAGATCGAGGACATGGTAAAGAAACGCTTCCCCGGGGCAGCGGTGCTCAGAATGGATATGGATACCACGCGGCAGAAGAACGCCCACGAGAAAATTCTTGCCGCTTTCGCGAACGGGGAAGCGGATATTCTTGTGGGAACCCAGATGATCGTAAAAGGGCATGATTTCCCGAATGTTACGCTGGTGGGCGTACTTGCGGCGGATATGTCCCTGTACACGGACGACTACCGTTCGGGTGAACGGACTTTTCAGCTGCTGACGCAGGCGGCGGGCCGGGCAGGCCGGGGAGAACGGCCGGGAGATGTGGTGATCCAGACCTATGATCCGGCACACTACGCTATTGAAGCCGCAGCGGCACAGGATTACGAGATGTTTTATCAGCAGGAGATTGCCTACCGGGAGATGATGGGCTATCCGCCGGCGGAAAATCTGACCGCCGTTCACGCAGCCTGTGAGGATGAAGAACTGCTGGAGAAAGGCTGCCATTTCCTGAAAGAATATGTCCTTCGGATCAAGGGACAGGCGGCTGTTCAGGTGATCGGCCCGGCCAGCCCCGGCATTGATAAGATCCGGGATATATACCGCAGAGTGATCTATCTGAAGGCCCCGGAGTATGATACGCTGGTGAAGATCAAGGACCGGATGGAACAATATATTGAGATTAATTCAGGATTTGATAAAATATGGATCCAGTTTGATTTTAACCCCATGTAATGGGACAAGGGCGGGAAACATGCCGTTTTCTATAACAGATAAAACATGTGGCCGGCCCTGTGCAAATATACATAAAAGATTCAAAGGAGGACATTATGGCAATCAGAGAAATCAGGGAAATCGGAGATGAAATACTGACAAAGCAGTGCAAGGAAGTTACGAGGATGACATTCCGCACAAAACTGCTGATCACGGATATGCTGGAGACGATGTACGAGAAAAACGGCGTGGGACTGGCGGCCCCCCAGGTCGGCGTGCTCAAAAGGATCGTGGTGATCGATGTGGGAGAAGGTCCCATTATTTTGATCAATCCTGAGATCATCGAGACTTCCGGGGAGCAGACCGGGGAGGAAGGATGCTTAAGCGTGCCGGGCAAGTGGGGGATCGTGACCCGCCCGGATCACGTAAAGGTGCGGGCGCTCAACCAGGAGATGGAACCGTTTGAGATGGAAGGCGAAGGCCTGCTGGCAAGGGCGTTCTGCCATGAGATTGACCATCTGCACGGAGAGTTATATGTAGACAAGACCCAGGACGGACTTCACGACGTGGCTTACGGGGATGAAGACGGGGAAGAAACGGAGGAGTAAGCCATGCGGATTATATTTATGGGAACACCGGACTTCTCAGTGGGAACCCTGGAAGCGCTGGTTGAGGCAGGCCACGATGTCTGCCTGGCGGTGACCCAGCCGGATAAGCCGAAGGGAAGGGGAAAGGAAATGCAGCCTACCCCGGTGAAAGAGGCTGCTCTGCGGCACGGAATACCAGTGTATCAGCCCCGGAAGATCCGGGAGCCTCAGTGTGTGGAGGAACTGGGAAAATATCATGCAGATGTGTGTGTGGTGGTGGCTTTCGGGCAGATCCTTCCGAAGACCATTCTCGAACTGACGCCTTACGGATGTATTAACGTCCATGCGTCCCTGCTGCCCAAATACCGGGGAGCAGCGCCCATCCAATGGGCGATCCTGGAAGGGGAGACTGTGACCGGCGTTACGACGATGCAGATGGACGAGGGGCTGGATACGGGAGATATGATCCTGAAAACCGAAGTGCCCATTACAGAGAACGAGACGGGAGAGAGCCTCCACGATAAACTTGCCGCTGCGGGCGCAGAGCTGTGCGTAAAGACGCTCAAAGCTCTGGAAGATCACACGGCAGTGCTTGAAAAGCAGGGAGAATCTCCCACTTCCTATGCGAAGATGCTGGACAAAAAAATGGGAGATATTGACTGGAGCTGCCCGGCTGTCCAGATCGAACGGCTGGTCAGAGGCTTAAATTCCTGGCCCAGCGCCTATACGCACTGGCAGGGAAAGACATTGAAGATCTGGCGCGCAAAAGCGGAAAATACGGCTGGAGCAAAAAATGGAACAGAAAGCGGATGCCTTCCGGGCACGGTAACAGAAGTGGGAAAAGACAGCTTTGCCGTACAGACCGGAGAAGGTGTGCTGCATGTATATGAACTGCAGATTCCGGGAAAGAAAAGAATGGAGACAGGTGCATTCCTCCGCGGATATGCGCTCGAGAGGGGAACTGTATTTACGAGGGAATAAACAGCGGCTGAATTTCACTGGGAGGCGAAAAAATGTTTTATTACTTTTATGACTGGACCTATATCCTTGTACTGATCGGTGTTTTAATCTGTCTGGCGGCGTCTGCGCGGGTGAGACAGGTATTTGCAAAGTATTCCAGAGTGCAGAGCAGGATGCGGATGACCGGGAAGGAGGCAGCTGAGGAGATCCTGCGCCGAAACGGCATTTATGACGTGCAGGTCATCCATATTCCAGGGAATCTTACCGATCATTATAATCCCGGAAATAAAACGCTGGGGCTTTCTGATACAGTCTATCAGTCTTCGTCCGTTGCAGCTGTGGGAGTGGCAGCCCATGAGTGCGGCCATGCAGTGCAGCATGCCATGGGGTATGCGCCTCTGTCGATCCGCGGCGCTCTTGTGCCTGTGGCGAATTTTGGTTCCGCAGTGGCATGGCCGCTCATACTGATCGGGCTTCTGATAAATGGAGAGACTTCGCTTCTCTTGATCAATCTGGGGATTCTTCTCTTTTCAGCTGCAGTGCTTTTTCAGCTGGTCACTCTCCCTGTAGAATTCAATGCTTCCCGAAGGGCGGTAAAAGTGCTGGGAGCTTCCGGGATGCTTTACCCGGATGAAGTAGCCTCTGTAAAGAAAGTGCTTGGGGCGGCGGCTCTTACTTATGTGGCCGGGGCTGCGTCTGCTATTTTGCAGCTTCTGCGTCTGCTGATTCTGACAGGAGGAAGAAGAAGGAATGACTAAATCGGTAAATGAGCGGGAAATCGTGCTGGCGGCGCTTCTCGAAGTGACGGAGAAGGGTGCGTACAGTCACCAGATTCTCCGGGATGTACTGTTCAAATATCAATATCTTGAAAAACGGGAGCGTGCTTTTATCACCAGGGTGACGGAAGGCACTCTGGAACATCTGATCGAGATCGATTATATTCTGGATCAGTTTTCCAAAGTAAAAGTACGGAAGATGAAACCGGTGATCCGGGGCATCTTAAGGAGTTCCGTGTATCAGCTTAAATATATGGACAGTGTGCCGGACCGCGCTGTCTGCAGCGAGGCGGTGAAGCTGGCGGCAAGAAAAGGTTTTTCAGGCCTGAAGGGATACGTAAACGGCGTGCTCAGAAATGTAGCCAGGGGACTGGCGGATGTAGCTTATCCCCGGGACAGAAAGCAGGAACTGTCCGTTCGTTATTCCTGTCCCGAATGGATCGTTGATCTGTGGCAGAAAGAATTCGGGCAGGAGACAGCGGAAACGATGATCCGGTCGCTTTCCGGGGAGAGGCCGCTGACGGTCCGGTGCTGCCGGAGCAGGATTTCGGTGGAAGAACTGAGAGAACGTCTGACACAAGAAGGTGTGAAGACGGAAATACATCCTTATCTTCCCTATGCCCTCTACATATCCGGTTATGATCATCTGGAGGGGCTTGGCAGTTTTCGCGAGGGCTTGTTTGCCGTGCAGGATGTCAGCTCCATGCTTGTGGGGGAATTGGCGGATCCCTGCGCAGGTGCGCAGATCCTGGACGTGTGTGCTGCGCCCGGCGGCAAATCCCTTCATGCAGCGGAAGAACTCCTGCTTGCCGCCGCAGCATCGGGATGGCCGGAAGAGCAGGGGATGGTAGAGGCCAGAGATCTGACTGAGTATAAAGTGGATCTTATCCGGGAAAATATAGAACGCTTCAGAATGGAAAATGTGCAGGCGGTGTGCCGGGATGCTGCCGTCCCGGATCCTGACTGGAAAGAAAAAGCAGATATCGTTTTGGCAGATCTCCCCTGTTCGGGGCTGGGCGTGATGGGAAAGAAGCCGGATCTGAGATATCGGATCTCTCCGGCAGACATAAAGGATCTCGCCGCCCTTCAGAAAAAAATCCTAAGCTGCGCGCAGGCCTGTGTGAAGCCGGGCGGTACGCTGATATACAGCACGTGCACGGTCAGCCGGGAGGAAAATACAGATAATGTGCGGTGGTTTTTAAAAGAATATCCGGAGTTTTTACAGGAAGATATCAGCGGGCGGCTGTGCCCGGAACTGAGAGGCGCCCTGACAGATGAAGGCTGTCTGCAGCTCCTTCCGGGTATCCATAAAAGTGATGGATTTTTTATCGCAAAACTGAGAAGACGGGAGGGCGGAACATGAAAAAAGATATCTGTTCCTTTGAATATAAAGAACTGCAGGAGGAGATGAAAGCGCTCGGCGAGAAGTCCTTCCGCGCGGGACAGATTTATGACTGGCTCCATGTGAAACTCTGCGGCAGCTTTTCGGAGATGACAAACCTGTCCAAAAGCCTCAGAGAAAAACTGGAACAGGAGTATGAGATCCTTCCGGCTGAGATGGAAGAACGTCAGATATCTGCAATAGATGGGACAAACAAATTCCTTTTCCGGCTCTATGACGGAAATATGGTAGAGAGCGTCCTTATGCGCTACAAACACGGCAACTCTGTATGTATCTCTTCCCAGGCCGGCTGCCGGATGGGATGCGTTTTCTGCGCATCCACCATCGGAGGTCTGAACCGAAATCTGACGCCTTCAGAGATGCTGCGGCAGATCTACCAGATTCAGAAGATTACCGGGGAGCGGGTATCAAATGTGGTGGTCATGGGAACAGGGGAACCTCTGGACAACTACGATAATCTTCTGAAGTTCATCCACATTCTGACGGGGGAACACGGACTGAATATCAGTCAGAGAAACGTGACGGTTTCCACCTGCGGTATCGTACCGAAGATCCGGGAGCTGGCAGAGGAAAAGCTGCAGATCACTCTGGCGCTTTCCCTGCACGGAGCGACGCAGGAGAAACGTAAGAAACTGATGCCTATTGCAAACAAATATGACCTGTCCCAGGTGCTTGAGGCCTGCGACGGATATTTTGAAAAGACAGGCAGACGGGTGACCTTTGAGTACAGCCTGGTCCACGGCATCAACGATACCGAAGAGGACGCCCGGGAGCTGACTGCGCTTCTGAAATCCAGGAACTGCCATCTGAACCTGATTCCGGTCAATCCTGTGAAAGAACGTGATTTTGTCAGACCGAGCAGGGAAAATGCCCTGAATTTCAAAAATAATCTTGAAAAAAGCGGAATAAATGTTACTATAAGAAGGGAAATGGGCTCTGATATAGACGGGGCCTGCGGACAGCTCAGAAGGAGGAGGACATGAGGACATTTTCAATCACAGACGTGGGAATGGTGCGGCAGGTGAACCAGGATTACGTCTTTACGACAGACAAACCGCTGGGAATCCTCCGGAATCTGTTTGTAGTAGCGGATGGAATGGGCGGCCACCAGGCCGGCGATTACGCTTCAAAGTATACCGTCGAAGTGCTGAAGCGGGAACTGAAAAGAAGCGAGGGCGCAGACGTGGAAAAGGTGCTGGTCGATGCCATACGGACAGCGAACAGAGAGATCATAAAAGCGGCGTCCGGCGATGTACATCTCAAGGGGATGGGCACCACAGTCGTGGCGGCTACGATCATGAACCAGATGATGTATTTTGCAAATGTGGGAGACAGCCGTCTCTACCTGATCAATCAGGGGATCCAGCAGCTTACAAAGGATCATTCTCTGGTCGAAGAGATGGTACGGCTTGGAGGCATCAAGCCGGAGGAGGCAAAACATCACCCGGATAAAAATATTATTACCAGGGCGATCGGCGCGAAGGCGGATGTGGATGTTGATTTTTATGAACACCGTCTGAAAAAAGGCGATATAATCCTGATGTGTACGGACGGCCTGAGCAATATGGTAGAGGATGAAGAGATGTTTCACATCGTCCAGGGAGGAAGAGATATCGTAGAAGCAGGCCAGAGTCTTGTGGCAGCGGCGAAAGAGAACGGCGGTACAGATAATATCGGAGTTGTACTGGTAGAACCGTTTGCGGATGAGGTGAGTGTATTATGATTAAAGAAGGAGTTTTCTTAGGAAAAAGATATGAGATCCTGGGGCGTATCGGCTCTGGCGGTATGGCAGATGTGTATAAGGGGAAGGACCATAAGCTGAACCGATATGTTGCAATTAAAGTATTAAAAAGCGATTACCGCACCGACGAGGTGTTTATACAGAAATTTTTAAGCGAAGCGCAGGCGGCTGCGGGGCTGATGCATCCCAACGTGGTAAATGTCTATGATGTGGGACAGGACAGGGGGCTGTTCTACATGGTCATGGAACTGGTCGAGGGCATCACTCTGAAAGATTATATCCAGAGGAAAGGAAAGCTGTCTGCAAAAGAGACGATCAGCATTTCCATTCAGATGGTGACAGGGCTTCAGGCCGCTCACAATCACCATATCATACACAGGGATATTAAACCCCAGAATATTATAATCTCAAAAGAAGGAAAAGTTAAAGTAACAGATTTTGGAATTGCCCGTGCCACAACGTCAACTCAGACGATCAGTACAAGCGTTATGGGCTCGGTCCACTATACATCGCCGGAACAGGCCCGGGGAGGCGTTGTCGATCAGAAAAGCGATATTTATTCGATCGGCATTACCATGTATGAGATGATCACCGGACATGTTCCGTTTGACGGGGACTCCACTGTATCTGTGGCGCTGAAACATCTGCAGGAGGAGATCGCATCTCCTGCGGAGGAAGTGCCGGATATTCCATACAGTCTGGAGTGCATTATCATGAAATGTACCCAGAAAAATCCAGAGCGAAGATATCATGACTGTGCGTCGCTTCTCCAGGATCTGAAGAGATCGCTGGTGGATCCGGACGGCGATTTTGTGATCGCCGGAGCGGTATCCGGTGATTCTACGGTGGTTATGTCTGCAGAAGAACTGCGCAGGATCCAGGGACAGGATTATGACGACGATTATGACGATGATTATGATGACGAGGACGACTATGACGAGGACGAGGATCGGTCCTATGGCAAAAGGCGCAGAAAGAAGAACGATGTAAACCCGGATACAAAGAAAATCATGCGCATCCTGATGATCGTAGCCGGAGTGATCATCGCGCTGCTTGTTCTGTTTCTCGTCGGAAATGCAGTGGGGCTGTTCAGCGGCCCGGGCATCGGCACGTCAAGCGAGGAGGAAACAGTGAAAGTGCCTGACCTGCGCGGCATGACGGAGGAAGAGGCACGGGAGGAACTCAAAGAAAAAGGCCTGGGTATGGACGTAGCCGGCGAAGAACCTTCCAATGAATATGCCGAAGGTGAGATTAAAAGCCACACTCCGGGGCCGGAAGAAAGAGTGGAGAAGCATACTACGATAGAGGTTATCCTGAGCACAGGAGAAGAAGCGCAGACGGTAAAAGTGCCGGATGTTGTCAACAAAGAGGAAGCGGAGGCGGAAAAAATGCTCCGTGAGGCAAACCTTAAGGTGACAAAGGGAGAGGCACAGTACAGCAGTGACGTGGAAGAGGGATATGTGATCTCCTGCAATCCCAATGTGGGAACCGAGGTTGACGAGGGCTCCAATGTTGAGATCATCGTGAGTCTGGGCGCAGAGCCGGCCACCGTACCCGATATCAGAGGCAAAAAAGAGGCTGATGCTCAGGCTGCGCTGGAGGCTGAAGGACTGAAAGGAAGCGCCAGCGAGGAGTACAGCGATGATGTGCCGGAGGGACAGGTCATCTCACAGAGCATTGATCCGAACAGCAAGGTTTCAAAAGGTACAACTGTTTCCTATGTGGTGAGCCGGGGGCCGGAGACGAAGATCGTAAGCGTGCCGGACATCCGGGGAATGGATGAAGATACGGCTTTAAGAGAGCTTGAAAAATACGGGCTTAAAGGAGTATATGGCGGGGAAGAATTCAGCAGCACTTACGGCCCGGGGCAGATTTGTCTGATCAATCCGAGTCCGGGCACAAGGGTCACGGAAGGAAGAACCGTCACATATTATATCAGCCTGGGGTCGGAATCCTCCGATAACGCTGAAGACGGAGAAAATAATGGATCATGACCGTGCGGAGACGCAGGTGGAGATGGTTGACAATACTGTTATGCGCGGAAAAATTGTAAAAGGAATTGCCGGATTCTACTATGTTCACATAGCAGGATCCGGTGTTTATGAATGTAAGGCAAAAGGTATATTCCGCAGGGATGGCATAAAGCCTCTTGTGGGAGATGACGCGGAAATCGAGATACTGGATGATAAGGATAAAGAAGGAAATATCGTCAGGCTGCTTCCAAGAAAGAACGAGCTGATCCGCCCGGCAGTGGCAAATATCGATCAGGTTCTGGTTGTATTTGCGGTGACGGAGCCTCAGCCGCATTTCAATCTCCTGGATCGTTTTCTTGTGACAATGGAAAGCAGGGAGATTCCTGCCGTCCTGTGTTTTAATAAGACGGACATTGCAGGGAATCCTGAGATCGCGCACCTTCAGGAGATTTATCGGTCCTGTGGATATCCGGTACTCTTTACCAGCGCCAGGGAGGAAAAAAATATTGAAAATCTGAAGAGTCTCCTCAGGGGGAAGACCACAGCCATAGCCGGGCCGTCCGGTGTTGGCAAGTCTTCCCTGATCAATCTGCTCCAGTCGGAGATCAGAATGGAGACCGGGAGCATCAGCAAAAAGATTGCCAGAGGGCGGCATACGACCCGCCATTCTGAGTTGATCGTACTTGGCAGGGACTCTTATATTATGGACACGCCGGGATTCAGTTCCCTTTATATAAATGATCTTCAAAAAGAAGAATTAAAAAATTGTTTCCCCGAATTTCTGCCCTATGAAGGAATGTGCAGATTTAACGGCTGCAGTCATGTCCATGAACCCGGATGTGCAGTGAAAGCGGCTGTGGAGTCAGGACAGATACATCGGATAAGATATAAAGACTATCTGGATATGTACCAGGAACTGAATGAAAGAAAGAGGTATTAGGGTATGGAAAAGATTCTGGCGCCGTCGATTCTCTCAGCGGATTTTAAAATACTGGGGGAACAGATTTTGGAGACTGAAAATGCAGGAGCACAGTATATTCATTTCGATGTGATGGACGGACTGTTTGTCCCCAGCATTTCATTTGGGATGCCTGTGCTCTCCTCGATACGGAGCCTGACCGGCCAGACCATTGACGTCCATATGATGGTATCGGAACCGGTAAGGCTTGTGGAAAATTTTGTGAAATGCGGCGCTGATATTCTGACGGTTCATTATGAGGCGTGTTCGGAACTGAAGGAAGACATTGATTTTATCCACAGCCTGGGTGTGAAGGCCGGGATCTCCATAAAGCCGGAGACGCCGGTAGAGGCGCTCGAGCCATATCTGGAGCAGGCGGATATGTTTCTTGTTATGTGTGTAGTGCCTGGTTTTGGCGGACAGACATTCCTTCCCGGCTCAATCGAGAAGATCGGGCGGCTCAGGGGCATGCTCAGAGAACGGGGCATGGAAAAAGATATCGAAGTTGACGGCGGCATCCATCATTCCAATGTCAGAGAGGTGCTGGATGCAGGGGCAAATGTGATCGTGGCGGGTTCAGCAGTGTACCGGGGCGATATCAGAGATAATACGCAGAGATTTATGGAGATATTAAAGAATTATGGCTAAGAGGACTGTGATCGTAAGCGGCGGAATGCTGGAAGAAGACTTTGTGCTTCCGATCCTGAAAAGTGAAGAGACGGAATTCATTATCGGTGTGGACAGAGGACTTGTATTTCTGTATGACCATGAGATCAAACCGGATTATATTGTGGGAGATTTTGACAGTACTCCGGAGCGTCTTGTGGCATATTACCGGGAAGAGGTAAATGTTCCCATCCGGGAGTTTAACCCGGTGAAGGATGCGTCAGACACGGAAATTGCGCTCAGGCTCTGTCTTGATATGAGGAGAAAGGAAATCTGGATCCTTGGCGGAACCGGCAACAGACTGGATCATCTCTGGGCGAATGTACAGTGCCTGCAGATTGCCGTTGACGCAGGGGTGAATGCACGGATCCTGGACAGCCACAACCAGATACGGCTGTTAAACCAGGGAATCACGCTGAAGCGGGAGGAAGCTTTCGGACCGTATTTTTCTCTGTTCCCGCTGGAACTTCCGGTGGATGATTTCAACATCAGCGGCGCAAAATATCCGCTGAAAAATCATTTTTTAAAACCTTCGGACAGCCTTTGCGTCAGCAATGAGTTTGAAGAGGACGAGGTGAAAATATCCTTTGCCTATGGGCGGGTTATTCTTATGGAAACGCGAGACTAAGCGCAGACCCCGGAGCAGCAAAATAGATTTTGAGGTCTGTTTTACGAAAAAATATATACAAGGAGATTATAAATAGATGAAACTGGGAATAGTGGGATTACCGAACGTTGGAAAGAGCACATTGTTTAATTCACTGACAAAAGCAGGAGCGGAGTCGGCTAATTATCCGTTCTGTACGATTGATCCGAACGTGGGAGTAGTTACAGTTCCAGATAAGCGGCTGGATGTGCTGGGAGAAATGTATCATACAAAGAAGATCATTCCGGCTGTCATAGAGTTTGTGGACATTGCGGGACTTGTCAAGGGAGCGTCAAAAGGAGAAGGGCTTGGGAACCAGTTCCTTGCCAATATCCGGGAAGTTGACGCTATTGTACATGTCGTGCGCTGCTTTGAGAACAGCAATATTGTCCATGTAGACGGGAGCATTGAGCCGATGCGGGATATTGAGACGATCAACCTGGAACTTATTTTTTCCGATCTGGAGATCCTGGAGAGAAGGATCGCAAAGACAGTCAAACTGTCCCGAAATGACAAAACAGCGGCCAAAGAACTGGATCTTTTGAACCGTATAAAAGCCCATTTGGAAGAGAACAAGCTGGCAAAAAGCTTTGTGACTGAGGATGAGGATGAACAGACATGGCTTGCCGGATATAATCTGCTCACAGCAAAACCTGTGATTTTTGCCGCAAATGTATCAGAAGACGACCTTGCAGACGATGGGGCGTCCAATGCGGGAGTACAGGCTGTAAGAGAGTATGCGGAGCAGGAGGACTGCGAGGTATTTGTAGTATGCGCTGAAATTGAGGAGGAGATATCCCAGCTGGATGACGACGAGAAGAAAATGTTCCTTGATGATCTGGGACTGGAAGAATCCGGGTTGGAAAAGCTGATCAAGGCAAGCTACCATCTTCTCGGACTGATCAGCTATTTGACGGCAGGAGAACCGGAGGTGCGCGCATGGACGATCAAGAGGGGGACAAAAGCACCCCAGGCTGCAGGAAAGATCCACACAGATTTTGAACGTGGATTTATCCGCGCCGAGGTCGTAAGCTATGACGATCTGATCGCATGCGGTTCTCACACAGCGGCAAAAGAGAAAGGCCTGGTCCGCCTGGAAGGCAAGGACTATGTGGTGCAGGACGGCGATATTATGCTGTTCCGCTTTAATGTTTAGGAGCCTGCAGGAAGAAGGGAGCAAAAAGGATGCATTATGATATCAGTTTTCCGAACCTGGGAATTCACTTGAGTCATGTTGGAAAGAACATACAGGTTTTCGGAATTGAAATCGCATATTATGGCATAATCATCGGGGCGGCGATCCTGATCGGTTTTCTGATCGCCACCTCCGAGGCCAGGCGGACGAGACAGAACCCGGACGATTATCTGGATATGGGGATCATAGGAGTGATTGCCGGGATCGTAGGAGCCAGGCTGTATTTTGTGATATTTTCCTGGGACTTATACAAAGACAACCTTCTGGATATATTCAATCTCAGGCAAGGCGGGCTTGCAATATATGGAGGAGTGATCGGCGCGGTCGTCGCAACGTTTGTTCTGGCGAGGATAAAACATCTGTCTCCATTCCAGATCCTTGATACAGTGGCTCTGGCAATTCTCAACGGACAGATGCTGGGGCGCTGGGGCAACTTTTTCAACCGGGAAGCATTTGGCGAGTACACGGACAGCCTGTTTGCCATGAGGCTGCCGCTGGACGCAGTGCGGTCCGGGGATGTGACAGAGAAGATGCGGGAACACATTGAATTGATCGACGGAGTCAGATATATCCAGGTTCATCCGACATTCCTTTATGAATCCCTCTGGTGCTGCGTTCTTCTTATTTTGCTGTTCCTGTACAGAAAACATAAAAAATATGAAGGAGAACGGTTCCTTTTATATATTTTCGGATATGCGCTGGGAAGAGTCTGGATAGAGGGGCTGCGGACAGACCAGCTTATCCTGCCGGGGATCGGACTTCCGGTATCCCAGCTGCTGGCAGGGGCTATCGTTGTTTTTGCAGGAGCCGCGCTGCTCTATCTGAGAAAACATCACAAGGGGATCCCGATACTGAAAAGTGGAAAGAAATATGAACCCATGCCGGAAAAAATAGAAGGCATAAAACGCCCTAAGAAGAAGGACAGGATTTTTAAATTTAAAAATAAATAGGGCGGAAAACAGGAGGCAGGCGGGCAGGCCTGCCTTTTTGCGTCGGCGACGGGCCAAAGTCCGGGCTTGCCCGAGACCTTGGCGACCGCCTATTTATAGAAAACGGGAGGGAGACAATGATGAAAGAATATTTTGAAGGGTGGAAAGAGAAAGACAGAGTTCAAATTCCTGATATAAAAGAACAGGGATTCCATGAAAATGTCATTGTGAGAAAAGCTGTAGCTCCGGTTCGGGAAAAAAGGCAGGAGGATGAATATACCGGAGAGTCGCCTACGGTGCTGCTTGATCCCATAGTGCAAATACAGGCGTATGTAAAAAGGCTTTCTACCGGGGAGGAGGCCCCTGTAGATAAGGATGAATTTGTCATCGGAAAGTCTGCGGAAGCAGATTTTGTAGTGAAATTCAACCCCACCGTGAGCCGGAAGCATGCGAAAATTCATACACGTCAGGATGGGTACTGGCTGGAGGATATGGGATCATCCAATCATATCTTTGTGGCCGGAAGACAGATCGCAGAGCCGGTAAAACTGACCGACGGTATGCGGTTTACCCTGTCGCTGGATGAAGAGTTTGAATTTTCGGTCAGAGTGAGGAAATAGGATGAATACGATGAAAGATTTCTCAGATACATATGAGATACTGGAGAAACTGGGAGAAGGGGCCGGCGGGATCGTCTATAAGGCCTATCACAGACGTCTCCGCCAGGAGGTTGTGATAAAGCGGTACAGGAAAGGCGTGATCTCTCTGAGCGGGAACCGCAGAGAGGCAGACATCCTGAAAAATCTCCGGCATTCCTATCTGCCCCAGGTGCTCGACTTTTTTGAGACAGACGAGGATGTCTGTACAGTGATGAGTTATGTGCCGGGAAAATCATTTGCCCGGCTGCTGGAAGAGGGGCGCCGGTTCACTTCCCGGGAACTGGCCAAGTGGGGAATGCAGATCTGCAGTGCTCTGAACTACCTGCACAGTCAGGAACCGCCGGTCATACACTGTGATATTAAGCCGGCAAACGTCATGCTTACTCCCCAGGGAGATATCTGTCTGATCGATTTTAACATTTCCTTCTATCTGGGCGATACATCGGTTCTGGGATACACAAACGGATATACCTCTCCGGAACAGTATCTTATTGCCCTGAGCCGTGAGAGCGGACGCGGAACCCCGGAAGAGGTGAAAATCGATGAACGGACTGATATTTACAGCGTGGGTGCGACCCTTTATCATCTGGCTGTGGGACAGAAAGTAGGAGATTACAGGGAAAGGATCGATACCGGACTGCTTTCCGGGGTTACAGGGGAAGCATTTGCACAGGTCATCGAAAAGGCTTTGCGTGTGGATCCGGGACAGCGCTGGCAGTCGGCATACGATATGTTCCGCGCGCTGCAGGACATACCGAAAAAGGACCGGCGCTATCTGAGCCTGCTTCACAGGCAGACAGCAGTGCGGACCCTATTGGCGGCGCTTCTGGCAGGATGCATCCTGCTGACAGGATATGGGATATCTGAGATAAAACGGGAACGCATGGATTCCTACAACAGTCTGGTTGAGGAACAGATCCGTCTTATTGAAAACAATGATTTTGAGGAACAGGAAAAAGTCTTTGAGGAGGCATCGGGATTGATTCCGTCCTCTCTGGAAAGCTATTATCAGAATGCATATGCCCTGTATAAGCAGGAGAGATACGAAGACTGTATTGCTTTTGTCGATTATGATATCTGTGAGAATGAAAAACTGGATTTGGCTCAGGCGAGGATGGCGGATGTGTATTATCTGAGAGCAGACAGCTATTTCCGGCTTGAGCAGTATGAAGATGCGGCGGACGCATATGAAGATGTTTTTCGTATGGGGACCAGGCATACAGCCTATTACAGAGACTATGCCATTGCGCTGGCCTATGCCGGGGAAGAGGAGGAAGCGCAGGATGTGCTGCAGGAAGCCATAGATTACGGATTGAAAGAAGACTCCATCTACTATGCAAAGGGCGAGATTGAAAATGCACTTGGGAAGCCTGATGCAGCGCTTCAGGAATTTGGACAGTGTATCAGTATTTCGGACGACAACGAGATGAAGGCCAGGGCATATCTGATGATGGACAGCATTTATGAAGAGAAAGGAAGCGGCACGTCACAGAGGGACATTCTCCTGAAGGCAAAGGAAGACCTGCCGGTGGAGGAGCAGATGCAGATCCTGGAACATCTGGCGGCAGTTGATATTGAACTGGCGGATACAACCGGAAAAGCAGAGTACAGAGAAGAGGCTGTTGAGACGCTGGTCCAGATCATCGGCCAGGGCTGGGGAACATTTACCACATTTGACACTCTGGCTGTCCAGTATCAAAAGCAGGGAGACTTGGAGCAGGCGCAGAAAACGGCGGATCAGATGCTGAAAGATTACGGAGAGGATTACCGGATCTATATGCGGTATGCGTTTTTGGAGATCGATGTCCAGGGATTGAGAGAAAATGCGTCCCGTGATTATACAAAGTTTGCCGGGTACTGTGAAAAAGCCGAAGAACTGTACCAACAGCAGGTAAAAGATAACAATACAGATGAAGAGATGCAGCTTTTGGAAGAAGTCTACAGACAGGTGGAGGAAGGAGGCTGGCTGGAATGATACATATAACGCCGGGAATTATAATGACAGGCGCGGGCTGTATCGGGATTCTTGGATGCCTGGTCGGACTGACCGTGACGGCAGTGATATTCCCGAGGCAGAGAAAAAGGCTTTTAGAGAGACTGGAGACAGAGTAAGGAGGGTGAAAGACAGTGAAAAAAGGGTTAAGATTTATAATAGCGCTTTTGCTGCTGGGATCGCTTGGCATATGGTTCCTGCCGATCCTGCAGGCGGCAGGAACTGAAATATCAGTTGTGGACGTATTTGCAGTAGGAATTGGATATTATGACAGAAACGGACTGGAAGGGGTTCTGTACGCTTCAGTGCAGACTTACCTTGAATCCTATGCCTGGATTATCGCGGCTGCGGCGGGGATCGTAGTGATGGAAACGGTTTTCGTCTGTGCATTGAGAAAGAGAGCACCTTATATTTTGGCGATTTTTATAAGCCTGATCAACAGCGCGGCGTTCGCGGCATTGTTCGTTGTGCTGAATGACAAATTTGGTGAGATTGAAAGAGCGCTTATTTCGATTTCGGCAGAAGGCATACTCTCTGTCAGTTATGTTACGCTTTACGCATGGCTTGCGGTTTACGCTCTGGTTTTTATCTTTTCTGTGATCGGGCTTATCTTGTGGAGAACGCCAAGGGAAAGGAACAGAGAAGAAATCTATCTGGAACAGATCAGCCGCGCAGAGGCAGAACGGGCGCACCGCAGATCAGCGTCTCTGCATCAGCCGGAGCCGCGCCGGGAACAGCCCGTCCGTCAGTATCAGCCGGAGCCGCCGTATCAGGGTAATCAGGAGTATTGGAATCCGGCTCCATTTCAGCGGGAAGAGGAACCGTCCGTATGGGCCCCGGAAGAAAAAGAAAATATAACTCCGGCCGCAGAGGCAGTTCATCCGCAGGCAGTCCGGGAGAGCGCAGCGGAAGAGTTCGCGGGAGCGATAACATGCGAGGGAGGATTGTATGCCGGAAAGGTGTATCCCCTTAAAGATAAAACGGAAGTATTCTTTTTCCTGAAGGAAGGAGAAGCGGTATTAAGCCCCTATGAAGAGGAAGGAGCGGCCGCAGGCGTATATTATATCAAAGAATACGGGGAATACTGTGCGGAGCCGTTTGAAAAGGGAATGCTATTCCTGGCGAGCGGCCAGCCGCTGGGAAAAGGAAGACAGTATTATCTGCCCAGAGGCACAAAAATATATGTTTCTGACAGAAAGAATACATTTACACTTGCATGACAGAAAATGATATTACAGGAAATCAATATTACAGTAAGGAGGATGTCGTATGAGAGATCAAGATGCAACAGTTCTTGTAAATTTTAACAGAGAAGAGGAGATGGCCAGACTTTTGGAACAGGCTTACAGTGAGCTTGGAAAAGCATATTATGAGGGCGGATTTGAAGATCCGCTTCCCCAGCTTCTGCCGCTGTTTGAGAGGATCACCAATCTCAAAAATGAGTTGGAAAATTTGAAAGCAGCGGCAGCTGCACCAGTGCCGGAGCCTGCGCCGCAGCCGGAGATACAGCCGGAGCCAGTGGCGGAGCCCGCGCCGCAGCCGGAGATACAGCCGGAGCCAGTGGCGGAGCCCGCGCCGCAGCCGGAGCCAGTGGCGGAGCCTGCGCCGCAGCCGGAGGTACAGCCGGAGCCAGTGGCGGAGCCCGTGCCGCAGCCGGAGATACAGCCTGCGCCGCAGCCGGAGATACAGCCGGCACCAGTGCCGGAGCCTGCGCCGCAGCCGGAGATACAGCCGGCACCCAGGTGGGAGCCCGCGCCGCAGCCGGAGATACAGCCGGCACCCAGGTGGGAACCTGCGCCAATGCCGGACAGGCAGCAGGCTCAGCCACTGAGACCGGGAGAGTATAAATTCTGTATTTACTGCGGCAGCCCGCTGGAGCCAGGAGACATATTCTGCAGCAACTGTGGACGAAGACTGGGATAGCCGGGAAATTAAAAGGAGAAACGAGGTGGGGATATGTATTGCCCGGAGTGTGGAAAATACAATCATGAAAATGACAGATTCTGCCGTTCCTGCGGCGCGAGACTGGAGGATAATGCCGGCGGACAGACGTCACCGGGAGCCGGATACGGCTATGCGGGGGAGCCTGAACAATTTTACACAGAGCAGATAAGTGCAAGTTATGGAAATACCAGTAACGGCAGTCCAAAGAAAAAGGGAAAGAAGAAGGTCTTGCTGATAGTGGCAGCAATCCTGATTCTTGCCGCTGCGGCTGCAGCAGCTGTATTTCTGTGGATCATTCCCCAGCAGAAGGAGAAGGACTATCAGGCGTATCTGTCTGACGGAGACCGATATCTGGAGGAGCTGGATTATGAAAAAGCAGAGGACAGCTATCTCGCCGCGATCGAGGTCGAGCCGAAGGAACCGGAGCCGTACCTGAAACTGGCGGATATGTATGCCGGAAGAAATGAGCCGGAAAAAGCTGTTCACATATTAAAGCAGGGCGCTGAAAAGACAGACAGCCCTGAGATCAGGGAAAGATATGATCTGTATACATATGTGGAAAGTGTTTTGATCCCTGAGGAGGGACAGTGTGCCGAAGGAGAATATACCTGCAAATATATAAATATAGATAACGACAGTTATGTGCGGCCATGTCTGGATCCGGTACATTCTGAAAAGGGGGTTCTGTCTTCACGCATCCGGGACTTTGACAGTGACGGTAAAGAGGAACTGCTGGTTTTGATCCTGAACAATACTGCCCGGGAAAATGAATACGCAGGGGCAGATCAGAACGAGGTGATCCTCCGCATGTATGAGGCGCAGGGAGGAGAGGTGGCTTTGAGTGACGAGGTGTCGGCTCTGTGTCCGGTCCTGGGACAGGGAGACTCGGAAAGCAGCGGAATCTTTCTCCATGAAAATGCCGGCCAGACATATATATGCGGAAGTTTCAGACAGCATATTTACATGTACGCGGACGGAATAACATTCTATTCGTTTATCATGACTTATGACGGGAATAAATTTCAGAAGCAGGCCGGTACTGACGAGGCGATTTCAGGTTCTGAATTCAGCTCAGAGGAATCGGCGGCTGAAAACATGGCGGATTATCTGGAAGAGATCGGACTTGACGGGGAAGCCCGGCAGATAAGGGATTCCTGGGTGCGCTGCTTTGAATTTGCCGACGATGTTGAGATGCTCATGCTGGTGGAAGGCGAAAATGATGACTCGGGAGACGGTCTGATCTACTATGAGACCCGGGATCCGGCAGATCTGGGAAAGGTAATTCTTACGCTGAAACTGTCGTGGGATGACGGAAAGGATGAAGCAGACGGCGAGGATGCAAAAGACGGACAGGGAGCGGATGGAAGTAAAAATGCAGAGGAACAGGCAGAGGCTGCGGAGGACGCCTATTCTGACATGCTTGACAGCGGGGATTACAGCGCCTATACATCGGAGTGGATGGCTCAGGCGGAGTCATATTCTATCCTTGATATCGATCAGGATAAGATACCGGAACTGATGGTACACTCTGCCAACGACGGATTCGGGTGGTCCAATACACTCCTGTTTGCCTATGACAGGGACTCTCAGGAGATAAAACTGGTGGAGGACATATATCATTATGCAGACATCCGTTATTCTGATAAGCATAAAGCGATCGTATATTCTGACGTTCGTTCCACCCAGATGTACGGAGGTCAGGGATTTTTTACACTGGACGGGACAACACTGACCGCAGCATTTTCTGTGGGATGGGATAATACGTCAGGGGTCGAGAATTATTTTATTTATGAAAACGGCTCACAGAAAGAAATCAGTGAATCGGAAAGTGATGCTTATTATTCAGAGCTGACAGAGATAGAACGGACAGAACTGTGAGAAATGCGGACGACTGCTGACAGAAGCGGCAGGCTGGTATCAAAGATCTGTTTTTGAACTGAGATAGGAGAGTGAAGAGATGTATTGTCCAAATTGTGGATATTATAACGAGGATGATGCGGCCTTCTGCGGTTCCTGCGGAATGCCGCTGGGACAACAGGTAAATGCAGCGCCCGACAGTCGGGATACCGTTCCGCAATATGAGGAAATGAACGGGCAGATGCAGGAAAAACCGGGAGCAGGCGATATGCCGCCGTCCGTTCCGGCAAAAAAGAAAAGCAGAAAAATATGGATCATACTGGCGGCGATCCTGGTCATTGGCGCTGCTGCAGCGGCTGCTTTCTTCCTGTGGATCCTGCCCGGACAGGAGGCAAAGAAATACCAGACGTTTCTGGATGAGGGAAACCGATATCTGAATGAAATGGATTATGAGAAAGCTGAGGATGCATATCTGAAAGCGATCGCCATTGATCCGAAGCAGAAAGAACCATATGTACAACTGATAGACCTCTATCTTACATCCGGCGAGCGGCAGAAAGCGAAGGCGATCATCGAGGATGCAAAGGAAACGCTTCCTGAAGATGAGAAAGGGGATATTGAAAAGATAGAGGAAGAGCGAAAAGGGGAACTGGACGGCGAGGGCACTGTATATGCCTGGACAGTAGAACCCGAGATTGAGGCGGATGATATTTATTATCTGAAAGAGACGGATTCGAAAGTATATACGTACAATGAAATGGAACGACAGATGTTCACGGACTATGCGGTGATAAAGCAGGGGAATACCTTCGGCCTGATCGATATGAACGGAGAGATCCTGGGAGGCATGGACTATGAAGAGATTACCAGCGGTTCAGGATACTATCTGCTTACAAGAGAGGAAGAGGTGTATGAGCCGGAATATATGACAGAAATGGACAGCTATTATCTGTACGGTGATGAGATCCTTCCTGCGGTTGCGATTGAAGGTGATGCATATGGGTTTAAAGGGGCTTTCTACTACTGCGGCGGGCTGCAGAATATTTTTGACGCCTATGGCGAGGAGGCATTCGGACCGCGGACATGGACGGAGCCGGAGGATGCGATTCCTGTAAAATCTTCAGACACCATGATCCAGGAAGCGATGGAAGACAGCTTGATCAGTATGGATGAGTGGTTGGCAGAGCTGCCGGGCGGCTATGGGATCTACCAGGCCGGCGGCATGACCACGGATTTTATTTATGACGCATGCGGTTCTCTGGCATCTGGTCTCCTGGCTGTGGAACAGGACGGGAAATGGGGGTATGTGGACAGGGAAGGAAATGTTGTGATCCCTGTTGAATATGATGCCTCATGGACACAGTATGTTCCGCAGAATGGAAGTACAGCCCAGGATTACTGTTACGCCGCTTCCGAGGGATATGTTGTACTTGTGAAAGACGGCGTGTGGGAAATGCGGGATTCTGGAGGAGAGACGGTTATCGACCCCGGAGTATTTGAAGAGATGCGTCCGGTGTTTGACGGGAAGTGCTGGGTAAAGCAGGACGGCAGATGGGGCGTGATCGAGTTGCTGGGAGAAGATCCCGGCCAGAAAACAGAGAATGAAACCGGACTGTCGGCTTCATCTTCTGTGGAGGATATTAGAGACGCAGTACTTGCACATTTGAACGCTGAACTGGGAGAGAACGGGGGCTCATATTCTATCACAGATGACGAGACGTCGGTTACAGATGATGAGTATCGGTTTTTGATCCGCTATGCTATGCCGGAAGAAGAGGCAGAAAAAATTATTGAGGCAGGAGGAATGCCCTCGGCAAATCGGCATGCCGGAGATGTATATGTAGACAGACTTACTGGTATAGCAACTTTTGAGCCTGTGGCAGGAGAAAAGGAACAGTGGCGACTGTGGGACAGCGGCGGTACAGAGGCGGATAATACAGAGAACATAACCCCGGAGATTTACAGAAACGCATATGAGCCGCTTCTCGATCAGGCGCTGGAAGACTACAGAGATCCACTGGGAGAGTATCTGAATTACGCGGTGTATGATATTGACAAAGACGGCGTAAAAGAACTTCTGCTTCAGACAGGAACATGTGAGGCTGATTATCTTTATCAGATTTATACGATTAAGGATGGCAGGAGCGAGTATCTGGGAAATATCTCAGGTTTCCATACCATGTTCTATGCAGACGAAAATGGAGGCAGTGAGGATTATATTATACAGCTTCAGGGACATATGGGATATGAGACCATCTATCATGTATCGATCCGGGACGGCGCTCCGTATACAGAAGAAATATCGAGCAGAGAATTAGCTGCCGATGTCAGCTATTATTCCAATCCATACCCGCTCCAGATGACAAATGTTGCGGATAAATCTCTGCTGGATGATATCCGGTGAAATTTCTGGAGGAACATGAGTTTTTACCAGGAGGTTCACAGCAATAGGGAGAATATGAAAACTGTAAATTCCGTTCTAAGATTATGGACATAACCATTGAACTGTCGGAGATTGATTGTGATATGACGTGGTATATAACGCTTGTTGAAGAAAGATACGAAGTTGTTCATAACTTTGAAAAAATCAGGATGTAAAAACTGAATTCCATCCTGAAATCATGCACTCTGCACCTCAAAATATACAAAAAACCGACCGCCCTCTATAGACTTTTGTCATTTTTGGCGATATAATGAAACTACATGTGAGCCGGGCGTCCTGCACGGGTGCAGGACGCCCGGCTCTCGCGACATTCGCCAAATGCATGTGCTCTTCACACGTGCCTGGCTCATTGTTTCGCGGAAATTATTTTTTTTAATGTAATTCTTAAGGAGGAACAAAAAATGGCAAGAAAAATGAAGACCATGGACGGTAATCAGGCCGCTGCTCACGTCTCATATGCATACACAGAAGTTGCAGCGATCTACCCGATCACACCGTCATCCGTTATGCCTGAGCATGTTGATGAATGGGCGACTCAGGGAAGAGAGAATATCTTCGGACAGACAGTACAGGTCGTAGAGATGCAGTCTGAGGCAGGTGCAGCAGGCGCAGTTCACGGTTCACTGTCAGCAGGAGCCCTTACAACGACATTTACAGCGTCTCAGGGACTTCTTCTTATGATTCCGAACCTGTATAAAGTAGCAGGTGAGCAGCTGCCGGGCGTATTCAACGTATCCGCGCGTGCGCTTGCAAGCCATGCACTTTCTATCTTTGGCGATCACTCAGACGTTTACGCCTGTCGTCAGACTGGTGCGGCTATGCTGTGTGAGTCAA
>ERZ1643250.545-NODE-545-length-39721-cov-29.544572_pt1 | contig 39721 bp, 34 predicted proteins | sample MGYA00579262_ERZ1643250 | MGnify/ENA primary metagenome ERZ1643250 (study PRJEB29033, sample SAMEA4952265) | chicken gut metagenome | biome: Broiler Chicken; feature: Gastrointestinal Tract; material: Caecum | place: Ireland | collected 2018 | study: Broiler...
GACTTGAGCTTTTTAATTATTTATTCAACTTACCGCAAAAAATTATACACTTAGAGATTCTTCTCAGCAGCTTTTTCTTCGTGACTAATTCATCTGTCTAAGCCTTGCTGACCTAAATATTGTTGTAATTTAGGATCAGGCTTATTGTTTTGGTGAATTTTACGTTCATGATCTAAATTTATTCCTTGAATACCATTTTCATATGTCCATTTTTTTACATCATTCATATCGTTTGAAAAGTAGTAATCAGATATTTTTTTTAAGAACTTAGGGTATTTATCTACAGGTACAGCAATTAGACCAGCACCATTTTCTATCATTAATTTATTAGCTGCTAGAGTTGCTGACCGTTTATTTCCGTCCCAGAAAATTTGTTGTCTCATATTATGGAACATGAGCGTTAACGCCTTATCTGTAGTTGAACGATTACTATTCATTAAATCATTGAAATAATTTTTTTCATTTTCAGTGTTAATAGTTTTAGGTGGTATGTAATCACCATTATATGTTGAAACTAAACTGCTACCGCTTCTAAATTGTCCAGGATAAAGTGCATCGTCACGTGCTACTATGGTATTAATATTTTTTTCTATGTCTAAAGATAAAGGAGAATCTTCATTGATGATATACTGCCAGCCTCTTTTAAGCTGAACTATTGTATTAATATCATCAATTGGCACTCCGTCTACTCCTAATCCAGATACAATGGTTTCTGTTTGCGGAAGAGAAGTTGATAGCCCTTCAAATCTAGTATTTTCGAAAACTAAACGAGCTAAATTAGACTTCGCATATCGCTTATTTTCTTCTTTAGTAAGATGATATTTATCTTCGAATTGCATATATAAGTTCCTTCTGTTAGTTCATTTAATAAAGCTGTTGAGATTCTTCTCAGCAGCTTTTTCTTTATCTATCTAATCCTTGTTGCCCAAGTTGATTCTTATAAAATGATTTAATTTTTTTGGTTTTTAGCTTATTGACATCGATGTCTTTTTGACTAAATGTGTTATTTAAATGATATTCAACTTCACTAGCGCTTGGTAATACGTCTACCATTTTATCTAATGCTTTTTCTTCTTGTTCTTCAGTATCTGCTCGATAAAAACGCATAAGATTAATCATAAATTCCGCATGATCGATATTATCAAATGGTAAAGTTAAATAATTTTGATTTTCCCAAGTGTTACTTGCAGAATTTGCGGCAATTAAAGCAGTTCTTTTATTACCGTCTTGAAATGGTTGCAATTTTGATAGCTTAGCAAAAACTCTCCATGCATCTTTAGTGGTATGATCAGATGAATTATATTGTTCAATTATCTCATCTAAGTCTCCAGGATAAACATTTTCTGGGGCAAAATATGCGCCTTCAGCTGTACCTTTGGAATCGGTGATAATAGCAATTGCATCGTCTGGATTATAACTAGCTTGTCTTAAGTGACCTGGAATATCAGGATCCTCTTCCTCACTATGAGTAAAGGATTTATTAATTTCAATAATTCCTTCTCTAGAAAAACCGTATTTTTTTGCAGCAGCTATTCCATCTAAGGCATCTTGTAATATTTCTCCATCATGATGTTGGTGATGGAGTTTAGATAAGTCATGAAGGTCTAAAGCTTTTTTAGTTTGCAAGACGGTACTACTATAGTCATTCATACTACCAAATGAAACGATAAAATTTGCAAGATCTAAATTTTTATCCATTTTATTCACCTACTCTTTACTTGGTTAACTATTATTCTAACATTTTTAAACGAGCTGTCAGTTATCAGCATCTAGCTGGTGCCAACGATTAAATTCTTGCATAGCCTTAACTTTGTCGAAAGAAGTAAAACCATTTTCAAATTCTTTTTGTAGAGAATTTTTAAGTTGATTAATACTGCGTTTAGACAAAATAGGTTTAATCATCTTTTTAAGGTGTTGCTCTCTTTTCCGAGCTTCATTTGTTTTTATCCAGTCTTTTTTATTTGAAGAATAAGTATTTAATCGTTTAGTAGAAACTGATTTACTTCTCCTGTTATGAGAGTGCCCAGTTACATTATCAGAATTTCTAGAAATGATATTTTGCAATTTTTGCTTTCTTAAATCCATTTGTTTTAATTCTGATAATAATTTATTACCACACCGTTTACGTAGATCGGTAAACTGATTTATAGCATAATTTTTATGTTCATTTTTACTTTTGCCGTACTGTCCTTTATACATTTCATCTACGTCTTTTACTAAGTCAGACCACTCATCATAGTTAGAATTTCCTTGTAATAAATGATCAACTATACCGTCTAGCTTATCTGTAATCTTAGGATCAATTTTGTGTAAGGTGGCATATTGCCATTTTTTATGATTGCTTGGAAGCATAGAAATTAAACCATTAATTTCTGTTTTAAAATCATTGCTTTGCATTTCTTCTTTGGCGTTATTCATCACTATTTCTCTAAGTTTATCTCTATGCTTAGTAATTCGGTCTTGAGTTTTTGAAATGTCAATTAAGGTGTTTGAGAAAGCACTTTTCATGTCGTAAACAGTTTTCATTTTAAATTTTGCTTTAGGTTCAAGAGTATCTTTGTACTTTATCATTTTGCGTGAGTTTTCTCTTTCAACTAAAGCAAAGTGAATATGAACATTGTCTGTATTTCTATGAATTGCAGCTACCCAGTATGGATTATTTAACTTTTCTTCATCAGTTGCTACCGCCATCATTTTATAAGAAGCATCTTTAATAATGTCATCATGTAGTTCACCAGTTTTTTTGTTAAGAATACCTTCTCTTACCAAAAAGTCATTATCAAAACTTACTACTGGCTCCCATAGCACTGAACCATTTTCTCGTCCTTCTCTGAGACGTTCTCTTGCACGGTTGGCATCAATCAACTTCATACTTCTTTTTTCGGAGCTGTACACACCAATCAAAGTATCATTAGCATCATTTAGTTTAGGCTTATTTTCAATTGGAGCAGTTCCATCAAGTTTGGCTGTTGCCTTTTCAAGACGTTCTTTTTCAGCTATTTCTTTTTGATTAAGCTTTTCCTTTCTTGCCAAAGCATTAATTCTAATCATGTAACCAATATATTTGCCGTAGTCACCGCTATCCTCGGTAAAAAGAGTTTTTTCTTCAGTTAGTTTTGTAAGTGAACTACTTTTGACTGTCGGATCTTTTTCGGTGTTCTTGGTATAACCTTGTTTTGCTAAAGCATCATTAATTCTTTGAAACTCTTTTTGACTTTGTGGGTCAAGATACTTTTTACCATTGATTGCTTTTTTCCGAGACATGTAGTTGAAGTAACTACCATAGTCTTTGTTTAAAGTGTAAGCTTGCATCAATACGATATTAGGTGAACCGTGCATAGAATCTCTTCCTTTTCAAAAATCAAAACTAGGTAGTTAACAACTAATTTTCCCATGAATATTTCTTTCTGGAGGTAATTCGATTAGCTTTATTTTCTTCTGACTCAATATGATTCTTGCGATGAGTCATTTCCTTTTGATTATTTTTCAATCTTTCCATTGCTAATTTTTTAGCATTTCTATAACCATCTGTATCTGTACCGTGGTTAATATGAGTTGCATTATCATGATACAGTTCAACATATAAATAGTCGGAAATGTACTCGCTCATGGTTGACTGCTCAATGCTCATATTTACGAGTCTTTGATTAACTTGTCGTAGTTCGTCTGAGATTTTTGAAGATAAATTTTCAATAGCTTGGCTTTGTGTCTCTTCATATTCTTGATTAAGTAAATAATGCAAAAGATCTGATAAGTTGTTTGCTTTATTTTCTCTTATCAAATCTTGGGCTAAGTCGAAATCTTCCTTTGAGATAGTAATATGCTTTGAAATTTTTCCACTATCATTGGTCATCGGAATTATCTATCCTTTCTAAGTCATCTAATAAGTTCATACCTTCAGCTACTTGCCCTGTCATTAATAAATATAAGACTCTATTAACTACCTTGATCACTTCTTGAAGATCCTTATGAAGAGCTTCAACCTTTTGATCGTACATTGTTTTTTGATAATCAAGTTCTTGCTTCGAAACCTCATTATTAATGATTGAAACTAAATACTTATTACGTGATAGTTTATCTTTTCCATCTCTTTTTTTATTAATCAACTCAAGCTTTTGATCAATTTTATTTAAAGTATTTTGGTCAATATTTCTTAAAAATATATTTACTTTTTTATCCATTTTTGTTCGCTCCTGTAGTTACTCACGACACTTAGTAAAGAGCATAAGGGAATCTGATATCACGCACTTCTGCGAAGTGGTGATAGCTTGGCAGTGCCAAGCGATTCCTCGATTTAGTGAGTGCTATCACTCACATCTTTTAGCGACATAGCCATGTCTTTTCTCAAACCTTGATATATCAACAAGCCGACATATTTATGTCTCAAGCGACATTATTATGTCGGTGTTGATCTAGAGCCATTCCGACATAATCATGTCGCCTTCAAAATTTGATGTTTAGATGACTTTATCCTTAAAATGCCATCTTACTTTGTACTGAAGCAATGCGTTTTTCATAGTGATCTTTTGTCTTGCTTTGACTAATGATATTGTCCTTATCTTCTTTAATTTGATCATTAATATCATCAATTTGTTCTTGCAAGTCTGTTGCATCTGAATCACTAGCATTCATTTGTTTAGCTTTTAATTTCTCAATTAATTCATCATTAGCTTTAATTCTTGATTGTGATTTTTCTAAAGATTTAGTTGCCTTATTAAGCTTAATTTTGTAGTTCTTAATTAAGAATTTATAGTAGAAAGTTTGATAAACATCTTTAGATTCTACTCGCAACTTACGGTACCTGGTAAGGTTATTTTCCTTTAAGATAAATGCGGGTGTTGAGGCTTCTCCTACACCTAAACTCTTATTAATTGCTTCAGGTTTCATTTGATATTGAATTGCAGTGAAACCTTCACCTACACCTTTGCTGACAACTACAATGTAGTGATCATTAACTTTAATCGTTTCTGTAGTAGGTGTAGTTTTTGTGGTTTCAGGTACTGCACCATAGGTTTTATAGGTTAAATTTGCTAATTTAGCATCATCGTCTACTGCATCAACATCGTTCTTGTTACCAATAAAATATTGAGTAATTAGAAGCTGCTTAGTAGGATCCCATTTTGTATCAATACGGTACATATTTGATGTACCTACTACATTGGTATCAGAACCTAAAGCACTTGTATCTAGGTCATCTTTATGCTTACTTGTCGCAAAAGATAACATCAAAATTGTAAGAAAAGCTCCTAGTAGCATATAGGCTTTAGACAAGTATTTACCTCTAACTGAATATTTTTTTCGCCGTTTTCTTTTGCCACTTTTTAGATGAAGCTTCACCAAAAAATCATTTAATTCGTCCATTGCTTACATGATCCCTTCTAGTATTTTTTGAATTGTATGAGAGTCATTGCCAACATATCGGTCCGTTTCATTGCCATAATCATCTAAAATAATGAAAGTAGGTACAGACTCAATATGATACTTACTCAAATATTTTTTGCGATTACTTTTGTTCAAAGTATTAATCATTTGAACAGGTACTCCCCCATCTTTTGCTGCTAAGACTTGTGGGAAAATTTTATGACATGCTGGGCATGTATCACGATAGAAAAATAAAACTGATCGCTTTTTTTGAATAATTGTTGCTGAACGATTTTGTTCTGCATGCATAATGTGGAATGGAGAATAAGCCACCATTCCAACAAAAAACAGGCTTAGAATTCCTAAGCCTGCCATAAAAATCTTGATATATTTTTTTCTTTTAACTTCTTTTTCTAACGATTTTATACTTTTTTGATTATCCTTTTTCACTGGCAATTACCTCTCACGATTCATTAAATTTGTTCAGATGAAACTTCACCTAGTGGAACTAAAGTGGTGAATTTATGAGTCTTTAGATCATAAACAAATTGATACATGCTGACTAACTTTTCTTTACCATCTTGCAAATTTGAATCTTGAATGTAGCTAACTTGAACGATTCCATCTAATTCATTATTAGCTGTGATACCTGTATCAACTTTTACCTTTTTAAGGTCAATTTTACTGTCTGTTAGACGATTAATACCTTGACTGGAGTAATTTAATCCAGTAGCAGTTAAAGCCTCCTGAGTGGCATAACGCTTCATTAATTCACGTCTATCCTGCCACTGTTCATCTGTCATATTTGAGTTAATTTTATAAATTTGCGTAAAAAGTGCTTTGCCCTTTTCAACTACTTCATTTGTATCTCTCATTTGTTTTGCTGATTGAGTTGGGTTATCTTTAAGCAAACTTTTATTAACTTTTTCAGGCAAATTATCTAATTCGGAACGTTTAGTTACTAGTACAGCAGAGCGTTTTTGGTATTCATCATTAATGCTTTGTTGCTTTGTATGAAAGTAAAAAGTTAGACCAAAAGCTGCCAATGCTACGCCTAATGCGGCTACAATTTGTGATTGACTCTTGCGTTTATCCATGAGTATTACCTTTCATTATTCTTGATTACCACTTAAGTTTGCATCATCAAAGTTAGTGATTTTACTGCTATTTACTTTCTGCTTAGCTAAGTCATAGTCAAAAATTAGTAATGATCTAAATTTCTTTTCTTTATCATTATCTTTTGAGTAGTAAGTAGTCACTGCATTAACTTGAGCGTGGTGAATATCATTTACAGGACTAAAAGTGATTTGAGCATCTGTTTTGTTTAACAAATCAAACTTAAAATTATCAGGATTATTAACTACTTCTCCACGTTCACCATTGTATTTAAGTAGCTTTTTAGTCATGTCCTCACCAATTAATTTATTTAATATTGCTTCATGTGCTTTAAACTCTTCATGATTTTTAGCTCCACCTAAAGCGTAAGTAATACCAGAGTAAAGATTATCTTGAGCCTTTTTTTCTGCTTTAGTCAGGTCAAAATTTCTTTTCTCATTTGCAGGTGAGTTTTCTTTAATCACCTTTTTAGTCTCTGCAATTTGGCTTTCAGTTTGATTAATCTTTTTGTTTACGTCAGTTAAAGCCCCAGTTTTAGGAGCAAAAACGACTGCCGAGATAATACCGATCAAAGCGATCACGTAACTAAAATATCGCCAAACTTTTTGATTAGTACTTTCAAAATTTTCTTCCATTTAGATTACCCCATTATCTAAAAATAATTACCACCAGCCATTAGCTTTCCAGAAAGCTTGAGCTTTTTTCCAAGTCCCGTATCTTTCTTTCATATATCCAGTAGCAACATGATCTTGGTTCTTTTTACTAAAGCTTCCGTCACCACCATATTTTTTACCTGTTATGTAACTTCTGTCTAATTGATATGCTCCATAGAATTTTCCATTTTGGGCACTATAATTACCGCTGGATTCACGGTTGACGATCCATCTTCTAGCTGCATCTTCTGTAGCAGAAAGATTAAGAGATGAACCAGAGCCACTATCTTTTTTACTCATACCTTGCTTAATAATTTTAATTGGATCAAGCCAAGTACCATCATTTACATTCCAAGATGATTGTGCTTTTTCAATTTCGGTTTTTGAAATACCTAGGTGCAAGTGAGTTCCACCAAGTGTCCCAATTAAGTCACCAGCCTTAATGGTTTGTCCTTCTTTAACATTAATTGCAGATCTGCTTGTGAAAGCTTCTTGATAGGTAATGTAATAGTCACCAGCCTTAATATCTATGAACCATCCGCGAAGTCCACCTTGAGCAATTTTATAGACCTTACCACTAGTAATTGCATAAATTTTTGAACCAGAGGAGACGCCATTTAGTCCACTTGACCAGTCAAAACCATCATGGAAGGAGGTACCACGAGCATCAACGGAACCACCACTGATACCGAATTGCCCACCATCTAAATAACTAGGGCTTCCAGAGATACCTTTAAACGGCCATTGCCATTTACCTGTTAATCCTGTGTTCTCACCATCATTGGCAGGATCACAATTTTGAATCATGTCATCATGATCTGATTGTTCAGTTTCTTTAACTTTTTTGTCTGCAGCTTTAGCTTTTTTATCGGCTTCTTTAGACGCTTTATCGGCTTTTTTAACTACTTTAACGGAATCATGAGTATTAAATTTAGTTCCTAAATGATCATTAGCAAATTTTTGAGCTTTAGCTGTGGCTTCTTTAACAGTTTTATCAATGTGCTTCACACCAGCATCGTAATTTTTCTTGATGTCATCACCCCAAGCGCTGTCTGAGTCCTTTCCGTGAGTTCTAAAGTCTCTTGTACCACCATTGGTATCACCTTCACCATCCATATTTTCAACAAATGTGAATTTATTTGCGGTAGTAGATGATTTTTTAGAAGGGATAAATTTTATATTACTATCTGAGTTAGTCGTCATTTTATCAATGTCGACGGCTTTAGACAATACTTTTTGAAAAGAAGGTTCTTGTTTAAGTGTATCAGGTAACTTTATGACATTGTGCCATGCAGTTTTTTCTATTTTGGCTGATTTAGTTGTTTTAGCTGAACTATACATTTTAGCCCCAGCTTTAATACCAGCTATATAAGCTGCCTTTTCTGAAGCAGAAGCATAAAAAGTTCCACCATGATAGGAGCCAAAGTAATGTTTTTCTGCTAAAGTATCTACGAACTCTTCTACACTTTTAGGAGTCTTACCACCTAGCATATTTTGTAAAGTTTTGCCATAAACAGTGGCATATGCACTTAAGGACTTAAAGTGAGCATATACACCACCAGTATTATCACCTACGGAACCACCGGGAGTAGCATATTTGCTATAAACCTTAGTATATTTGATACCACTTAAATTATTATCTTTTAGTGCTGTTGAAGCAGAAGCATTAAAGCCTGTTTCTTGGTACATTTGGCCAAAGACCCATTTTGGATCAATTCCTAAAGATTTTCCTACGGCATCTGCTACTGCTTTAGCCATGCTAACCAAATTTTTGTCATAATTACCGACATTGATGTCACCTACATCACCGCTATCATTGTCACCAGTTTCACATTGGGTAGATTGCCAAGCCAGCAAAGCAATTACTCCATTGGCTGCGGAGGTAACTAGAGTGTAGACAAGAAAAAAGACGGCAAAGAAGCCGCCAATAGAAATAAATATTTTTCTTCTAACCTTTTTTAGTCTAGAGGTTAAAAAATCTGTAATCATTTATTATCACCATTTCATAATTATTCACCACCGTGGAAGTCTTTAAGCTGTCTTTCATTAGGTACTAGAGAAACTTTATACCTATCTTTAGAGCCTAAACTGAAGATAGCTTCACCTGTTACAAGGTCAGGAATTGCTTCATAGTCTGCATCAGTCAAAGAGTCACCCATTAATCGTTTGATTTTTTCAAGTACGGAGGGGTCCATACCCATCATTACCTTATATTGGCATAACTGAAAAATTGTTTTTAACCGTCCTAGTTCAGCTGTTTCTACGTTATCAGGAACCATTTCTTCTGGTGACTGCGTTGCCAAAATAACCCCTGCCCAGAACTTTCTCATTTCACGTTCGAAATCAGAAATATACTTAACTGCGAACATATTATCAGGATTGATGATGTTGTGACATTCATCTAAAAAAACATCACAATATTGAACGTCCGCTTTAGTAATTTTACCTGCTTCTAGTAGAGAATTTTGTCGTCTACCATTAATTAGAGCGTGATTCCATAAAATCGAGATTGCTGAAAAAAGTTGTGCATGATAAATATTAGGATCCATGGTGCTAATTTCACTTGTATCAAACATAACGATTTTTTCTTTAGATAAGTCTTTAATCGTTGAATGTCCATCGAAAAGTTGACCATAATTTTCAACTAGGTTGTGCAGAGATGATTTAATTTTTTCAAAAGTTCTTTGTCTTGCGGTGGTAGCATTAATCTTTAGTAGAAATTCTTTAGTAACAAGTTTGTCAATCCATCTTGCAAAGTCACTCATAGTTGGATATGACATAGGATCTAAGTCACAGATATGAATTTTATCTTTATTATGTTGAAAATCTTTAGGTAACATTCCAATGCTTATGTAAAACTTACGCAAAAGAGAGGTAAATTCTTGAAGCTCAATCGGATCTAAGGAGTCACCGTTAATCATTCTAAAAAGAATAGTCACCTTGTTTAGATGACTATAAAAGCTCTCTAATTCGTTAATTTTGCCTGTTTTAGCATCAATTGATGTAGCACTAACTTGTAAAGGGTTCATCATACCTTCTGATCCATCTAGTGATACCACAACGCCACCTTGTTTTTTGATAAGGTATTCGTATTCACGTGTTTTATCAATTCCACGGATAATGTTGTTTCTAGCAAAAGCTCCTTCTTCTAGCATCTTCATTAGTGTTGACTTACCAGCCCCCATTTTTCCTAAAATCATCATGTTATACGAACTTCTAGATGGTGTTTTTGCAAATTGATCAAAGATGAAGGGACCTTCTGTAGTCGTTTGACCTAAAGTGACTCCATGTGGGTCTAAAAGTTCCTGATGACTAAAAGGAACACCACCACCTAGGGTCACGGCTTTCATTTGTTGTGGTGCAACTGGTAAACTTAAAAATTCTTTTTCTTGTTCTCCTAGACTTTTTGACAAAGTTTTAAATTGTTGTGCTTGAGTAAAAAGATAGGTATCTGCTTTATAGTTACCAGATTTTAAATCATTCTTGATTCTTTTAACTCTATCCTCTAAGTCTTCAAGCTTAGCATCATAAACAAAAAGTCTAATAACAATCTTCTTGGCGATTTCACCATTTTGAGTTAAGTCCGCCATGTATTGTAAGACATTTGCATATTCATCTTCGGCATCGTTTTGTCTAGTAGCCTTTCGACCATTAAGTGCTCTATCCTTTAACTCATTTAAAGTTCTATCAGCTTGTTTTCTGATTGCTTCGGTACTCTCAGTTCCAATATCAGCAGTCATAATGGTGTTTTCATAATTAGAAACTTGCCACAGCCATCTGATGTCAGGGTCTTGGGGATAGGCAAAAATAGTAAGAATTTGATAATATCCATCGCCACTATTTATGTGTTTGTCGTCAAATGTAATACCACCATGTGATTGGATTCTTTGTAGGTATTCTAGGTCATATCCATCTTTTTCCACTTTTGAAGCAATATTACGTGGGATAGGTTTAATTGGATCAATTTCATCTGTTGTCTTCTTTTTAGGAGAAAATAAAGTTTTAATGCTCATTTCAACACCTCAGTTATCTACTATTCATGTTGTACAGTCGTTCTTGTAATTCAACAGTTTCTTCTTTATCCATAGGACGAATGCTATAGATGTTTCCGTTTGAAATAATTAAGTTGTTCGTTAATTTTCTTAGTTGTTTTTTGGTCTTACCAAAAATTTGAATTGCATAGACACGTTCAACATAGTCTTTAGTATCTTGTTCAATTGCCGCAGCTTTATCCTGATTCTCATTGATCAATGCTAAACGCATTTGTTCTTGCTTAGTTCGTCCTGTATTTTGTCGCAAATGTTGCCAATATAGCTGATTAGCAGACGTATCAACTCGGGCGGTTACTGAAACTAGCTTATGGTCTTCGGTATAGTTTCTTTCACTGAAAGTGAAAGCTTGAATCCATGCCATTAATCCATCTAAATCAATATTAAAAAGGTCGGTTGATCCTACTCTTAGGTACCGTGTATATGTACCATTTTCTTTGGTTAAAATACCGTTTTTATCACAGGCTTTATATCCAAGTAGCCCAATAATAGATTGTGCTGCCTTGTCACGTTCTTTCTCAGCCTTGTCTTGTTGTCTCTTATCTTTAGTAACCAGCACATAGCCAATTGCGCTGGCAATGACAACAATGAAAAATACAATAATTTCCATTAAATGCCCCTTTCAAAATAAAAAAGAGTTAGATTTCTCTAACTCTTTTTTTACGCTTACTTACTACTCGAATTGGATAGTAGTTTTTTCTATCTTGTGCTAAGACCGAAAAAAGTACTTTCCAGTTTCTAACCCTTGGTTGATACGGAGTTCGCATAATTAGCAGAATTGCTAAAATTGGTCCAACAATGAACAAAATAACTTTAAAAATGAAAGTTGTGTTGAAGTAGTTCGCTAACCAGATACCAACAAAAACTCCCATTGCTACAGCGGCAATGTCAAAAATATTGATACCCCATAAAGTCATAGTTACCTTTGTACTTTTAGGAATCGTCATTTGATCTCTAAGCTGTTGATAACGATTATCTTGTAATCTATTTGCCATAAGATACCTCTATTATTTTAGATTAGACTTAGAAGGCTTTTTGCCACTAATTCTTGGTCTATTTTGTTTTACTTTTTTGAATTGACCATTAATTGTTTTTGGCTTTTTAGAAGTCACATTTTGATTTTTAGAAGGTGTACCAGGTATTTTTTTATTACTTACTGGCTGAGATTTGCCTGCTAATCGAGTTTGTTTTTCTTTAGCTACAGGATTAGCATTGATTTTCTTCTGGTTCTTGATGATATTATCTTTTTGTCCCAATTTTGGAACTTCATTAACAGTAGCTTGTTTCATTTGACCTTGCTTGCTAGATTGCACTGCAAAGTTCTGTCTGTCTTGTTTGATAGAGTCATCAAGTGCCTGACGAGAAGTAGCTACGTTTTGCTTTAACATTTGAACTTCTTCCTTTGGAGCACCACCTGCTATAGCTTGAGCCAAGGCTTTTTGATCATTGTGGTACTGAGTAGATAATGTCTGCGTTTCTGCAGATGGTGTAGGACTACTGCCTAAAGCACGCTTAGCATCTTGTTTAATACCCTCAATACCAGTTGAACGATCATAAGTTAAGCCCTCACCATTTGGATCGTGACTTGAATATGGTTTTGCAAGTTGTTCTACTGTGCCTTTTGAAGTATTAAGTGATTGCATCGGTTTAAGAGGTGCAGCTGGCTTTTTACCACGCATAATCTGTTTAGCATTGTGCATAGCACTCTTCATATTTCCAGCAATTGCATTACGCTTACCTTGCCGTTGAATTGCTTGTTCACTAGCTCTAGCACCCTTATTCAGCATTTTAGCTTCTTTCTTAGCGGCTGCTGGGGTTTGCTTAATTTGACTAGCTACACGATCTTTACCATTGAAATTACCACGACTAGCTGAAGGCGTTAAATTAGCCATATCAGATAACTTAGTTGTACCATCAGCACTACTTGGAGTTGATGACGCAACGCTACCACCAAAGTTTTCACCTTGATTTACCTCACGAGGTGAGTACTCTGCAGCTTCTGGCTTATTAGTAGGAGTTCCATATCTAGTAGTACCTGCCATTTGGTCAAGTACCTGCTGACGAGCGCCTTCTTTAGCTTGTGCTTTAGCATCACGTTTCAGTGATCCCTTGGTATTTAAAGCGTGACCAACACTATCTCTTGCATTTTTAGCGGCAGTTGCCATTCTAAATGGAGATGTAACTGCCCGCTTAGCACCCTTACCGATTTGATTGCCTGCGTACATAACTGAACCAGCAGCTTTCCAACCGTGTTGAGCACCAGTATCTACACCGAACCAGTCAGTTACTTTTTGTGAACCTGTAATTAACATGATAGTAGCCGCAAGTGCATATACTACGAAAACCCATGCTCTCGTTGCACCAGAACCAAAAAGCCCTGTATCTTTAACATTCATACCCCATAACATAGCAATTTTGTAGAAGGCAATTTCAAATCCTTGCAAGGCTACTAAAAGAGAAGTACTAAATACGGCTTGAATGACTTGTTTTGTCTTATTTCCGTTATCAATATCTACTGCAAATAAGAAAATACCTAGAATATTCATTAAGCCTAATTCTAAGTACGACTTAATGATTGCGTATGCTGCAAAAGCATAAGCCACAATTAAGGCACATAGAACAAAGACTACTGGGAAGAAGTCAACCTGGAATCGTGGATAGCCTCCGAATGCAAAAATCGTTGTACCTACTCGTGGAATATCAGGTGCAGTAACTTGAAGCTTACCTTTTTCATCGGTATAAGATTTTGATTCATAAATTAGGTAGCCGAAAAGGAACTTATTAGATTTTTCTGCTTTACCTGAATCACCATCAAGTTTATTTAGATATCCTTGGTTAGAACCACTACCACCACCATCTACATCTGGCCATTGAATTACTTGATCAAACGGTACCTTACCCTCATTAACTTCATTCTTTTTAAGATTATTAAATCCATACTGTACTTCTGGTACTTTATTTTGAATGCTTGAAGTCGAAATATTAATTTTTTTCTTTGCAGGGGCATTTGTACCATCAAATTGGTGCATAATTAAATACTCAATGTCATTAGTACTATTTGCAACAACCTGAAATGGTAGGTCACTGACATCAGTATTTTTATCTTTCTTACCTTTAGAAGTTTGAGTAAAGTCTTGATACCACTGAGTAGAGTAATTAACTAAAGTATTAGTTATATCACTTAAACTCAAAATTAAGAACACAGATGTGATAAGCTGCAAAATGACATTTTTAAACTGAGGTGGTTGCTTGGCAATTACAAATCTAACTGCTACCCATATGAGATATGAAGCAGCTATTGTTAGAGCTGCCATTCTAGCGCCAGTTATCCATTGACCTAATTCACCAGTTCCATTTAATGATTTAGTTAAAAAGTTACCAACTCCAACTACATGATTTAACAAAGATGAAGCAAAGTTGGCAATTCCATAAATAAATTCTATGATCCACCATTTAATGGTATTAATGGGAAACATCATAAAGTTTTCGTATTTAATGAAATTTTGAGCATTGTATAGGGCTTTAGCTGGATCAGATTTCAAGAATAGCAATCCTACCGTTAAAAAATTCATGGCAGCCTCCTTTCTATAAATAAAAAAGAGAGCTAGACTTCTCTAACTCTCTTTCTCTAATTTCCATAATTTATTTAATCCATCACCAATTTCTTTATCTAATGAAGTAGATAATTTCATCAGCAATTTTCTATCATCAGAAATATATGCTCGTTTTAACAATTCATATATTCCTTTATCAAATTTACCTGCTTGATACTGTTGAGTAGCAAAAATAAAGAATTTAGACTTGCTTAATTGTTCATTTATCTTTTCCGCCCGAATATCTTCTTCAGTTTTTCCATTATCTCTTGCTGAATTAGCAGTTTCACCACCATCATTAAGATTATGGTTAATATCCCTTTTTCGTGCTTCTGAACTAACATGCTCTTTATAAGCAGCTCTAGCCTTAGGATCAAACAAGGTAAAGTCTTCCCAATTAATAGCTAAATCTTTTAAGTTTAAATTTAAGTGAGGAGTTTCAACATCAATCAAGTTTGGGTCTTTACTAGAATCAAATGTAGTTGCCAGCAACTTATAAGCAAAAGGCATTTCATGATCACCCTTATTGAAAATAGGATACGGACGAGCCTTTTTACCCTTCATCTCATTACTTGTTAACGGACGAAGAACTAAGTCTTCACCTTTCATCATTTGAGAAAGTCGTTCAACGGTTAATAATCTCACACTATCTGCAGAAGCATTGTAATTAGTGGCAACATTCATTTGATCTTTATTAACTGAACCACCTTCAACCGTGTAATTACCTGCTAAGCTACTAAATTCTTCTAAGGTTCCCTTATCAGTTGTCTTAATCAGAATTTGATTTTGACAGTTTTCTTTGATAGTAGCCGCAGCCTTATCATAGACTGTATCTAGCTGTTTAAAACTTTGGAAAAATAAATTAAAAAGGATATTTCTACCAGCAGAAACGGTCATAATTCGATCAAAGTTATTGATAGCATCAATGTTACCAGCTTCATCCAGATTGAAAACTACACGAAATAGAGTTTTTCCGCCAGCAATGTTGGAACATTCTTTGGCTAGTGTTGCATATAATTGATCAATGAAAATAGTTGCCAACGCATTGTTAGAAGCATCATAATCAGGAAGATTCAAGAAAATTGCGGTTGGTTTAGTATCATAGTACATTTCAAATTTTTCAACACCTAAGTCATATCGAACATTTTTGAACTTAACCATATTTTTACCTAAATTTTGCTGATCTTCTTTAGATAAATCAGTAGGTAAAGTGATGATCCAGGTACTTTTCTTTTCCTTATTTTGCTTTGTATCAAAATAGGCAATTTCAACTTTGTCACCAGTATGAAGTTCGTAATCAAAGTTATATTCAACAAAACCGCCAAATTTTACACCTACAATATATTGCTTATCAAATTTTGAGCTATAGTAAATCTTCTCCTTACCATCCGTATCAGTTTTCTTTTTAGCTGTATAAAACCTGATAGATAAATGTTTTCTACTTAAGTCTTTACCAACTGAAAAGCTTAAAAATTTAGGAAACCCAATTGATTTGAGCTTTATTGAATTCATACTGGTCATTCTAGCCATCTTAGGCATCATAAACATATTTAATCGTTCTAAGATAGTTTGAACAATTGACGCTTTTCCTTTTTCTGGAGCTACTGCCATAGAGCTATATTCAGTCTTAGCAAAAGATCCTTGTGGCAAACTCTTAAAGTATTCATCAAGAATGAGTGATGTTTTAAACGGATTATCTGGATCTTTAACATATTCGATCATCAATTCGTTAGTCATATCAATGATATTATTCATTGTTACTCTTTCAGGATGAGCTTTTTTATCTTTAAAATTTGTAGGATTCATACAATACTCAATTAAAGCGATAATCATACCGTTAACAGCTGATTGGGCACCCTTATATACCCATCCATTAGACCCAGCATTTTTTTCATGAAAAAGAGTGTAACTGATAGAATTTATTAATTGAATAGCCGTCTCTTTATCATTTTGTTGCCATTTTTCAAGTACTAAGCTAAGAGGATCATAACTCATAGAATTAGCAGGATCTTCCATATTGAAGAGATATACGTTGTATCCACGTTCTTTTAGCTTGTCATATGACATTGCAAATAGTTCTTTTTTAGGGTCGTTGATGATCATTGAACTCTTTTTTGTAGCTCTTGAAAGAATATCAATTAACGGGTTAACCAAAGTTTGACCTTTACCAGATCTAGAAGTACCTATGACAATAGTGTGATTAGTGGCAGTGTCTATGTAGTAATTACCTTTATAGTGACTAACAGGAATACCACCATAACCAGGAAATGACTTACCATGATCAGGAATTTTCTTAAACTGTTTTTCTATCTCAGCTTGAGTAGTTAAACGAGAATCACCTTTTTGACCATAAGCCATTTTCTTACCTGCATAGTTGATTTTCATACTAAGCGCCATAGTAAGAATTAAACTCGCTAAAGCGAGCATGCCGTAAGACTTTATTGGCAAGCTATAGTAAAACGGATTTAAAGAATTTAGTAACAACTGACTGTAGTTAATTTTGCTAAGCACCGCTAAAAATCCAGCTTTTGATCCTACAGATATCCTATAAGCAATCCAACCTGCGTGCCCAAAAATAATCAGGAGCAAAAAAAGAACCACCCAAAGAAGTATTAGTTTCTTTGAACGGTTCTTATCACCATCACCAACTGTCTCTTGTGGCAAAGCTTCGCCATTTATTTTTGCGGAGAATATCTTTCTAAAGTCCATTTCTTACTTCCCAACCGTGTTGCCAATCTGAAATATCATAGAAAGCAATTGCCACAGCACTAATTGCGGTTCTGGACAAGTCTTTATGTTCTGTTTGAGACATACTTAACCAAATATCCCTAATAGTAGGATTTTGTTTAAGCGTAATTGCTTCATACAGACGACTTAATTTAGTTGGTGAAGAATCGTTAATTTCTTTTAGAGCACGATCGTCATGTTGACCTAACATAGCATTTAAAGAATCAACTTTTTGTTGCCAAGTAGTGGCTGCCTGATAATTTTTTAGATTATTCTGTGTATCAGCCTGAGTTTGCTGGGAATTTATAGTGTTATCAGTAGTTGCCGATTTAGTTGTAGTTGAGGATCCAGACGTCTTAGGTGTTGCTTTAGGCTTTTGAGCTTTAGCCTTATCTGCTTTTTTAATCTTTTTAACTTTCTCTGCAGCTTTCGTTGAAGCCTTTGGCGAAGAAGCAGTCTTTTTCTTTTTTACGACTTCAACATTAGGCGCTACTTGATGTTGTTCATCATTATTCATGAAATATTTTGCAGAGCCTACTAACGCTCCTAGCAAAGCTACGGCACAAGTAACACCTACTACAATAGTTTTCTTACTACCTTTTTTTGATTTAGGATTTTCGATTTCGGTATTATCTACAGTAGCAATCTCATGATTTATACTTTCCTCATTTTTACTCGCTTCTGAGTCATCATGATCATCATCACTGTCGTCATTTACTTTAACCAAATGATTAGCTTCATCATAATTTTCTCTTCTGACAGTCTCACTTTGCGTTGCTGGTTGTGGGGCTAAATTCATTGATTTAGCTTGTGCTTCAAACACCTTACGTTGATTTTCTGCATTAATTGCAGTTGTCTTTTCAATCGCCTCGAGGATCATTGTAGGCAGTTCCATTTGACTCTTGCGGTACTCTTCAAACTTTTTCTTCTCAAGTTCAAGTGCATGGCGGTCTTTATCTAATTTTCGCTGATTTTCTTCTTCATCACGTTTGCGCTTAAGATCAATTTCTTTTTCTTGCAAACGTCTTTGTTCAGCAGCATCTTTTTCCCACATCGCTAATTCACGTTCTTTTAAGTCATTTTGACGCTTAAGCTCGTTGCGGTCTTTTTCCTCTTGAACTCTTCTAAGAGCTGCTTCATGATCAGCTTCACGTTCAGCATCAATTTCTTTAGCGGCATTAGCTGCATCTTCTTTAAGTTTACCAATACCCACAATATATCTTTCATGTGTTTTACTGAATAAGTCAGCCACAAATTGTTGGTAGTCAGCTGCAACCTTTTTCTTTCGCTTGGCTAGAATTGAATTACGCTCTCTAGTTTCAGATTCAGTAGCTTCTTTCTTAACTTCAGCAATATCAGACTCAAGCTTTTCATCAAGCGCTTTATTATAGGATTCAACATCAGCCTTTTCTTCTTTTCTATAAATATCAAGTTTCTCTTGATATTCAGACTCAAGTTTCCTCTTATAATCAGTTAATTTTTCATCGATTAAATTATTGTATTCAGCACCTCTATTTGAGATTTTTTGATTAGACGCTTCTTGATAAGAAGCCTTTTCTTCTAATGTATCTTGAGTTAAATTCTCAATGTCGGCTTGAGTTTCACGCTCTACTACTTGCGCTACTGTTTCTTCATTGACTTCATTGTACGCATCATCAAGTAAACTATTAATTCGTTGCTTTTCTTTTTCAACCTTATTAACAAATTCAGCTCTTTGAGTAGATAAACCATTTTTATCTAGAGAGTATTGAATTTTTTCATTTAACTTTCTGTCATATTTAGTCATTGGCTTTTCTTCATAGCCTAAGGCAGATAATAATTGAGAATAGTCAAATTCCTTTGAACTGAAGTGCTTAGTTTTTGAAAATAATGCTGTAGTATCTAAATATTCATTAATACCGACTACATGACTAGTATCATTTTCAAAATCTCTTTCAACTACTTCTTGTGTTTGATTTAATTTACTCTCTTCATTAAGAGAGCGCTCAGTATTTTTGGACTTATTTGTGTCAGTAGGAAAAGCGTCTTCATTTTCTTCTTCAAAAATTTCAGGGTCAATATCGTCAAATCCTAAATCAGCAACTTTTTCCATCATTTTTGATTTTTCATCATTTTCACTTGCCTGCTGAGAGGTCGATTCTGCTGTTTCATTTGGTGAACTATCCATTTCAGTTGATGAACCAGACGCTATAATCTCGTCCTCAGCAGCATTATTATTCTCTGTTACTTTTTGAAAAGTGCCCTCTAAGGGGCGTTCATCATCTTCACTTTCCTCATTCTCCTTTACGGAATTAACTCCCCAAGGATCATCGTCTTCAAATAATTCTTCATCATCAAAATCATCATTTTCTTCTGATAATTCGTCTTCTGCTTCATCATAATCTTCATCTTGGTCATCATCTTCTGTTTGAAGTGATGAGGTTACAAGATTAAGAAGATTCAACGCATCTTCAGAATTATCTTGCTCCTCAGTAACACGATTCTGAAGACTAACCAAACCTAATGCAGCATCATCTGCAGTAATGGTTGCGTCTTCAATGTTGCCTGAAATATTGCTTTCCTTAGAGAGCAAAGAATAAGAAATTTTAACCTCTTCATTTGGCTGCAAATTTTTTGCTACAGTTCTTACGATTTCGTCAGCTTCTTCAATAGGTAATTTCTTACTATGTCCTGATACTGGCTTAATTTTAAAAGTTTTCTTATAGCGCTTTGGCGCTTTTACAAAAACTACTTTTAACATAATTGCCCCTTTCTTATGAGCCTTTATTTCAACTTAGTGACTTACTCAAATTACTTAATATAAATTGATTCCTTTAGTCGCTAGCCACATCTTCAGCGGTTCAGCAATTACTTTTAAACCACCTTTAAAGTTAACTTTTGTGCCTTGTCCACCAAACATCTTAGCTAAGGTATCAATTACCGCAGTGGCTAAAGCAGCTAATCCAACTCCGATAACAACTCTACCTAGAGTAGATTTAGCGAATTCTGCTCCACGACCACCAAAAATCCAGGCAACCGCACAAATTAATACAGCTACCCCAAAAATAGTCCAGGCAACTCCTCGAACGGAAACACCCATTTTACCTGCAGCGTTACCAACATTGGTAAATACGTCTAAAATTAAAAGTTTATCCATCATTACACGCTCCTACTCTTGTTCTGGCTCGTCTCCTATTAAGAAAATATCAATTTGATTTTTTGAACTAGCCTTTTCATTAGGTCTTTGTTTGACCAAATTAGTTAATTTTTGTTCTTTTTTAGTCATCTCGGAATTCAGCAACTGTCTTTCGGCAAGTAAGGCTTCAATATCCTTATCTACTTCGTCAGCATATTGTTTCAGTTGCAAATACTGATGAACTTCCTGCTCTAAGTTCTGAACTCGGTTTTGACTATTAGTAAAATTATTTTTCATAGAGTGAATCCTTAAGTTAGGAATATTAGCGCTTCTCATTTGATTTTTTCCTAACTATTAAAAGTAAAATAAACGGCTCTCCCTCCACTTTCCCGATGTGGGGCGCATCGCACAACGTCTTTGTAATTAACCCCAAAACGCAAAAAAGAGCTGACAATCATTAATTAATTGCCAGCTCTTTAGCTTTTATTTAGTCTTTAGCCATTTATCTATTAAATAATTTCAAGAAGAAACTTACTACATTAGATAAACCTTCACTTTCGTGTTTATTATCCTTATCAGTATTTTCATTCTTCTTACTATCACCAGTTGGATCAACTACATCACTAGTTTGATCCTCATTTACTTCAATCTTCTTTTCTGCAGAAGGTTTTGGTGTCTTAGGTGATACGTGAGTGATATTTGATGGAATATCTTTACCATTAAAGATAAAGTGGGCGGTGTTTGGCACTTCAATGTTACCTGCGTCCTTGTCTAAGTAGTCAAGAAGCTTAGGAGTATTGATCAAGGTAGTATCAATGAACATCTTCAAGTGCTTACCGTGCCAGTTTGCAGGATCATTAGCAGTCCAAGAAATTTTACCAGTCTTATTGTCAACTTCTAACTTACCTTGATCGGTAATTTCCTTAGCATTACCTGCTGCGTCCTTAGCATCATAGTCATAAACCTTGACACCCTTGATATTTTGAACTTCTGGTTCAATAGTATCTTTAATTGCTAATGAAGTGATATCCTCATTATCTGGAACAGTGGCTTCAACACGGTAAGTGTACTTCTTACCAAAGTCTACGTCCTTAAGAGATTTGGTATCACCTAAACCATCATTAGAAACGAACTTCTCGTCCTTTTCCTTAGTAAATGGAATATTAGTAGTTACCTTATTAGAATCTGCACTACCACTATCTTGAATTACTTTAGCTTCGTTGTAGATTACTGATTGATCTTTATGCTTAGGATCAGCATGATCTTTCAAACTCTTACCTGGTTTAACCTTAGCATCAAAGGTTACCTTATAAGTTTCATTGTAGAAGTCATCCATCTTCAATACGTCTGACTTAGCAATTACTGATAGGTTGTTACCAGCGTCTAAGGTTACAGTGAAGTTATGAGTTACATCTTGGTTAGCACGGTTGTAAACTCTGATTGATCCAGTATCAATATCTAGCAGATTGTCCAGGTTATCTGTAATTCGGTATTCGGTGTATTTCAGTCGCTTTTCTACATATGGTACAGAATGAGTAATTTGATAATGATATTGTTCATAACGATTATCAAGCATATCGTGTGTTACTGATTTAATACCACCAACTTCACTAGGTGTATTAGTTCCTTCATCTTTATCAGAAACATACTTATTAGGATCCATTGGTTTGTCCTTAATAATAGGCATATCAAACAGCTTCAAATAGGCATGATTAAAAGTACCATTCCAAATACTATTAGTAATACCTACTTTATTTTTCTCAGCATCAGGATCATATTTACCCTGGTTTAATTGCCAATTATCTGTATCTTTCTCAAGCTCTGCTTGGTTTTCAGCTGCATGTTTACCTGTGGTGGTACCAAATACCCAATACATATTAATATGGTCTGTATTTGACATTGTTGCAGTGTAGCCTGCTTTCCATTCATCGGAAGTTACAGTACCAGATCCATCTGGTAGGGCTGTATTATGCTTATTTGCATCAGAAAAAATGTAATTGTTACCTAAAGTATTCTTATAACTTAGCCAAGTGTTCCCATCTTTTCCACTATCACCCCAGATAACTTGATCAATCTTTCCATAAGTTGATGAATCATAACCAACCCATTGATTACCATCAATATCACGTACACTTTGATTTAATTTTAGTTTCAGTGGCTTACCTGTATCATGATCAATAAAATCAATTCTGTAAGCTACAGCACCTTGTCCTGGTGTAAAAATTTCAAAATCATCTACACCAAATGCAATAGTAGGATTCTTTAAAGCCACCTTTTCTCGCTTACCATCAGAAGTATCTTGCCATTTGTAGGATTCGATATTCCAATCTGTAGCAGTAATTTTTACATCAATGGTTTTCCCAGAAATAGGATCAATACCAGTATTAGAGTAATAAACTCCTACTTTCCCCGCTTGGCTTTCATTTCCCATAACTGAAAAAGCGTACCAGGAATGACTTCTACCTTCAGTATTAGTCCCTGACGTTGCCCAATCTTTGGAACTACCTCCAAACGCATGAACTTTAGTAACACCTTGTGTAATTTTGGGAATAAATGCATATTGTCCTGCCATTTTCGTTCCAACAGCATTTTGTCCTTTGGGTAAACTTGCCATTTCTGCATTATCAGCACGAACGGTTGAAGAACGAGTAGCTAATAATGCACTGGTTCCAAAAGAGGTAGCAACTAAAGCTACAGCAGCTAAACTTACTACTTTATTTTTCTGTGTTAAAGAAATCATTTAATTTCCTTTCCGTTGTAATAAAAAAGAAGGAGATGTTCTCCTTCTTTTAAAGTTATTAAATTTTAAAACTATTAGTTAGCTTTGTTCCAAGCATTAATCCATTCCGGACTTGTACCATCTGCAGTAAAGAATGAAATACCCACACTATTTCTTGAATAGCCTGTATGTCCTACATAATAGTGCATACTTAGTGATGCATAAGCATTTCTTTCTTTCCATCCATAAAGTAAACGTGATTCAAAGCCGTCACTATTTTTCATCATTTCAAATAGCTTATCTGCTACTTGTGCAGGTTTCCATCCTTTATGAGTAAAGTCACCACCTATTGAAAATCCTTTTGCATTTAATCCATAAATCGTTGAATCAACATATCCAATAGCCTGATCCATACCTAAAGCCGCTAAGTTTGGAACATATGCTTTGATCTCATTTGTATTTTGACTAATTTTATCAGTGAATCTTTGAAATTCTCTAGTACCAGGTACTTGAGCTTGTTGAGCTAAATTAGTTAATTCAGAATTAGTCTTAAAAGCAGGATAGCCTTTTGAAACACGATAATTCTGAATATTTTGCCACAAACGATCTTCTATTTGCTGAACTTCTTCATCAGTAAAGTAAACTGATTTATTCATATATTTTCTAGCAATTCGTTCATCCTCTGCACTTAAAGTTGGTGCATTATCCATTGAACTCTTCTTCGTGTTGTATCTTACGCCAGATACATTAGTATCATCATTTGATTTGTTAGACGATGTACTATTTGAAGAATTTGATTTTGATGAACCAGAAGTACTTGTCTTTGAGCCTGCACTCTTGCTAGTTGGAAAAGCTGAATGTCCTTTAGAACTAGTAGTCGTAAATTCTTTGTTAGACATTGAAGAATTTGTAGTTACAGTACCAGTAACATTTGAGCTTGAACTAGCTTTAATTGAAGTAGTAGAACGCTTAACCACGAAATTAGCAGTTCTTACATATTGATTCTTACCAATTCGGTAATATTTTTTACCGTGAATCTTCTTTGTACCAAGAATCTTAACTGTCTTACCCTTCTTAAGAACTTTTTTACCGACACGCTTACCTCTTGCATTGTAAACATAAGCATTTTTAGTAAGCTTCTTTTTATGAACAGCGGCTTGAACTACAGCTGTATCATTTTCTACATTGTTAACCAACGTTGCAGTTCCAACTGATAAAATTGCAGCTGCACTTAAACTAACTAATAATCTTTTATTCATTAGAATATCCTCCAGATAAATACAATTTATTTTTTCGATATATTTATTATATCATAATAAATAATATTTATATACATTATTTTTAAATATTATTTATATATATTAAATATATATAATATATATTATTTGGAGATTTTAGCAATAAAGCCCTTGATCTTCTTCTTGAAATCATCGTTAGTTCTGTAAAGATATGCAGTAGCTGTACCAGCAATTGCTACAAGTCCAGCGATAAACCAACCCGCATGCTTCATAATGAAGTGACCAGTTTGAGGCAAGACACCATTCTTTCCCGTAATAGGGTTATTAGAACCTGGATTGTTTGACCCTGGGTTATTAGGGTTGTTAGGATTATCCGAGTTCTTTGTAGGATTATTAGGGTTATTGATATTACTTGGTGACTTCTTATCTGCTTGAGGAGGAATGACATTAACAGTGTTAGACTTGACGTCTTTACCGTTTACCGCCATATCTGCAGTGTTAGGAATTTCACCATTGACCTTTGAATCCTTCTTTAGCTTAGCAGTAATGTTAGCTGTAAACTTCTTACCGCCCATCTTACCAACATATTCACTCTTTGGAGTCCAAGTAAACTTCTCCGTATTTTGATCCAGCTTAAGTTCACCTTCATTGGTAATGTCCTTGCCATCTGCATCAGTAATCGTTACCTTTTCAAGGTCAAGGACATCTTCCAGGTCATCACTGAATTCTACTGATTTAACATCTTGTTTATCACCAACGGTGTACTCAACCTTGTAATCAAAGTCTTTATTTTCTTGAACCTTATCTGATTCACCCCATTGACCTGATTCAGCCTTAACTTGCTTATTTACCAAGTTTCCATATGGATCTGGAGTCTTGCCATCTGGCTTATCTGGATCATTAGGCTTATCCTTCTTAGGATCCTCCGGATTCTTTGGATCACCATTCAAAGTAGTGTGAACCACATTAGTTGGCGTGTCCTTGCCGTTAATCTGCATATGACCTGTGTTAGGAATACCAGAATTGTCATATGAAGAAACGTCCGCATTCGCCTTAATATTAGCCGCCACAGCTACATAGAGCTTCTTACCTGAGAATTTCTCTGGTTCATTAGCTGTCCAACTGAAGCTTTCATCTTCATCAGAAGTTACAAGCTTACCTTGGTTAGTTACGTTGTTACCATCACTATCAATAATGACAACATTCTTTAAATCTAAAACATTTTCCAAGTCATCACTTAGGACAAGAGACTTCATTGATTGAGAATTACCAATATCAAACGTTAATAAGTAATCAAGTGCGTCACCACGCGCAGCTTGGTTACTATCAACAGTTGCTGCACTGATAATTTGTTGTAAATCTTCCTTAGAAGTTGGTGCCTTGGTTGCTACATCTGAACTTGTAGCTTCTTTTTGAGCATTAGGATTTGAGTAAGGTTCTGAAAGAATCTTAACAGCTTCTTCATATTGCTTGTCTGTTACCTTATCATTTGCCTTGCTCCAAGCACCAGTTGAAGGATCAACCTTTACATACTCTTGTGCCTTTTGGTAAGACTTAGGTAGTGATCCATCATTATCAGACTTTTGACCTGCAGAAGTTTCTGATTTATTACCAAAGAATTTAGTCCAATCGCCTGGATTCTTAACGATACCCTTGTGAACCTTAGGCTCTTCGACCTTTGGAGTTACCACGGTTCTATTTGAAGGCGTGTCCTTACCATTAGACTTCATATGAGCAGTGTTAGGAATTTCAATTACATTATTCTTAATGTACTTTTGAAGATCCGCATTATCCTTAACTTTAGCTGTGATCACAGCAGTATAAGTCTTTCCGCCCATTTCCTTTACTAAGGATTCATTAGGTTGCCAGTTAAAGCTTTCTTCCTTATCGTCAAGCTTCAATGTACCTTGTTCCGAAGTAATATCCTTACCGTCAGAATTTTTAATTACTACCTTTTCAAGGTCAAGAACATCTTCTAAGTCATCGGTAAATTCAACATCTTTAAGATTTTTACCTGCACCAGGCTTAAAGTCAACTTCATAAGTATAATCCTTGCCAATTTCGACATTGTCTTTATCTTCATGGAAGGTATCAGATAGCCCCTTTACTCTCTTCACTACCTTGTTCTCAGCTGGAGGTGGGGTCTCTACCTTTACAGTATTTGAAGGAATGTCCTTGTTGTTATACTTCATGTGAGCTGTATTTGGCACTTGATAAGTCTTAGTTGCCTTATTTAAGTAGCCAGATAAATCTGCATCAGTCTTTAACTTAGCAGTAATTTCTGCAGTATACACATGATTTGGCATCTGAGTAAGGTAGTCTTTATTCGGTTGCCAATTGAAAGTTTCCTTATCTTTATCAAGCTTAAGGTCACCTTCTTTAGTAATATCATTACCCTTATCATCAGTAATTTTTACATCTTCAAGATCAAGGACTTTTTCAAGATCGTCATAGAAAGTAACATTACTAATGTCTTTACCATTTTCAGGAATTGAATACTGAACTCGATAATGAAATTCGTCACCTTGATCATGTTTAGCTAGATCGCCATATTGACCATTTTTATCTTCTACCTGCTTAATCGCAGTAGGCTCCTTGTCATTTGGTGTGTGAACATGGACAGGTGGTGTCTGGATTTTATCATCGTTATAAATCATTTGACCAACATTAGGAATGTTGTACTGATTTGTATTCTTATCCAGGTACTTGTCTAAGTTAGCATTCTTTTGAAGCGTAGTTTCAATTCTCATACTTAGCTTCTTACCAACCCAATCTTGAGGCTTTTTAGCCGTCATATTGGTAGTATTTGTACCTTTATCAAAGTCGGCAGTGAATTGATCAGTAACATCTGTATTACCATCAAACACACGTGTCTTATTATGAGTAAACACTGGTTCAAGCTTATCAAACAAAACCAACTTCTTTAGGTCTGCAGTGTAAGGTACCTGATAGTAAATATCAAATGCAATATCCGAGCCCTTCTTAAAAGTTGCATCAGATACATACTTTACATCACCAGTTGCACTAGCTTGTACTTGATGTGAAGCATTATTTGCATTAACCGCTACACCAACTCCTACCCCACCAAGAGTAGCAGTTACTCCTAAAGCAGCAAGTACCTGTTTAGTTTGCTTCTTATTTAATGTCTTCAAAGCAAATTCTCTCTTTCTAAACAAAAAAACACGCTACTTTCGTAGTGTGTTCACAATAATTATCTAAAATGATAAGCAATTACTTTTGCATTTCTTGCATTCTAATTGGAAATGGTTTATTAGTTCCATCTACTAGCCAAGAATAAGTCAATTGGGCTTGAGAATCATGTTCAAGTTTATCTTGCTTAGCTAAATCGGAATCGTACTTAATTTCAAGATTATCGTCATACAATTCTCTCAAGCAAGCATAACCAAGTTGTGCTAAAAAGTAATTTTTATCTAAACTTTCATCATTAAAAATTTGAGGATAAAGTCTAGCCATTCTCTCCATAGCATCAATGTATTGACTCTCAAGCATTACAGTTTGAAATACTACTGGTCGATCAATTGCAGTATAAGGAATGTAAGTTACACCTGGAAAACGTCCTTCATACTTACCTGCAATTCCTTCAGAGTACTTTAGGAAAAGCCAGCCAGCCCATAGTAAGCGTACTGAAATTGCTGCTTGAAGCTGATGACCATTGTCTAGATTGTCAACAATCCAGTTAGGAAATTTTCTTTTCATCATCACATTAATGTCTTTATACATTGCTTCAGGCAATTCAAAGTCTACATAAACTTGTTTTGCACTCATATGTTATATTTTTCCTTTCCCTTATCAAATTTTAAAGGAGCTTCTAACATAATTAGAAGCGCTATTGTAACTTTGAGAACCAGTGAATTTACCACGAATGAAAAGTCGTCCCTGACCAGTCCAATCACAAGTAAATAAAGAAATTACTGGTTCTTTTTTGAATTTCTTATTATTCCATGCGAGATTCAAGTTATATCTTGAAATAAATCTCGAAGAAGTAATTTTATAAAAATAGACTTTTTTATAGTCCGTCAAAAAAATAGAGGTACCGTTTGCTAAATATCCACGTGCTTTGGCTGTATAGAGAGGACTAAAAAAGGTTCTACCGTCATCCATGTTATGACCAGCTAAAGCGTAGTTACCTTCACCCATTTTTTGATCACGATTCATAGTGCCAGCACCTAAATTTAGCTCTAAATTACCTACGCCTTGGTAGATATTCAGCAGAATATTTTGATCACGGATCGCAATTTGCCCTACAGCTTGATAATCTCTTCTATGTCTATAAGCATTTGCAAGTGAACTAGGTGATACAGGTTTAACAGCTTTCATATCATAACTTGGCTTCTTTTTCTGCTTATTATGACGTTGATTATTTATACTCTTTTCAGAAACATAATTTGCCGCTTGTCCTTGTATACGATCAAAGTTCGCAACACAGTAAATTGCAATTCCCGTAATAATTAAAATGACCACCGCAACAATGGTACCTATATTTTTCTTCTTTTTATGTTTTACAGATACTTGTGCCATGTACTGAACCTTTCAAGATACTTATGCAAGTGTGATACATTATCTAGTTCAACACCCTTATGTTAATGAATTAATTACCTAATAATATTTATGACTTATATAATTACTTATAAATAGTAAATATATATAATAAATATATATAATAAGTATATATAATATTTATATTGATTAACTCAAGTGCAATAAGCTTTTTAATTATGCTTATTAGAAGTATTTAAAGGCATTGTGCCTTGTTTGAACTTCCATGCGTAGGCATCAGCAATTAGCTTAGGCTCTGCTGCTTCTTGAATTTGTTTTCTTAAAGCTGAACCTTGCTTATTTTCTAGTGCCTCTCTAATCGCCGCCCAAACTGCATTATCTACATATTGAGCATGAGATAAGCGTAGTTCCTGTTGTAAATATTCTTCTACAATAGGATCTTTAGCAAAACCTCTGGTCTTATTAGCCATTCTTTAACCTCCCTTCTTTCAATCTCAGAACTACACATCTTAATTAATCTACAATTTTGTAAATATTAACAGTTTTATCATTAGTTCGTTTGTAACTATAGAATTTTAATTTTGGAAATACTTTGTGTCCTGAACTTAATGCAAAACGTATAGTTCTGGCTTCTAAAGGAGTTAAAGCCTTAAACTTCGCAGATTTTAATGACTTAACTTGTAAACTGTTTTGATATTTTTCAACAGAACAGTAGTTATAGCCATTTTGCTTCATGTAATTATAGAAGCCCTTACAAAGTTCAAAGGCGGTTTTTACCATAAACTTTCCTTTCTTAAACTCATGGGGCATTTCCTCCCCGACTAAGCGCCCGTCTCAACTTTTTGACACTCACCCTGGTTATTAATCAAGGTTTTACGTAGCTTTTCGACCTGAGCCATAACGAGAACGGTTTTTAGCAAATACCGATAACTGCTAGGTTGCGTGACCTACAAGGGTTGAGATTTCCTGCATTTTCAATCGCACAACAAGCTAAAATGCACTAAAGCTTGTTACTTGATACCCTCAATACGCTATAAAAGCGTATTTCTTACATGCCCTAACTATTTAGCGCCGAATGGATCAATAGCATTATTCGCTCTTAGGGAGCGACCCGCCATATTCAGAAGATAACTTTAATCATCCAAATTATGGTTTTCCCATAGTATGTCCATCTCATACCATGATCCCAGTAGTATTTAAATGTCAATGTACTAGTGGAAGCTACGCTTCCTATAACAAATGCAAAGATATTCCACCTTACATTTGTCGTTAAATAGATTCGAAAATAACAGAGAATAAATATATGCCGTTTAAGAAAACGGCTATATCCACTTAAGGAGTCGAACCTTAAATCGATAAATATAAATTCAGCATTGAGAATAACTGAATTAAAAAATCAAACATAGCGAAGCAAGTATGAATACTTAATGAATTTATATTTATCCCGAGTGGATACTTCCTTAAAAAGGAGCTTTAATAAAGTTGTAAATCTTACCTTGGAGGAGTAAGAATGATATATGAATATCTGTGAATTTTTCAACTCACAGTATGTATTTTATTAGAGATAAAATTTTACTCAACATTTAAAGATTTTCCCCCCCGTTTTTTAACAAATAGGATTTTTGAAGGTTTAGAGAAAAATGTCACGAATCTAGATTGATAGTTTATAGTTAAATCATGCAAGTTGTATGATTTTTAGTATCTTTAACTTGATAAAATAGCAAAAAAAGCAAGTAGTAGCCGCTACTTGCTTTGGAAAGGAGAATCAACATGCATTTTGAATTCAAGAATGATAAATGTAGCTGGAAGTTGACAATTACTTCTACAGTGATTCTAGCAATTCTAGTTGTAATTGCTAACATGTTATACTCACATGTCATTTAATTTAAAGGCTGCTGATTGCTTATCCCTGATCAGCAGTCTTTTTTCTCCTCCAATTTAGAGTATCACAAAATTAAACTGAAAATATAAAACTATGCTGAAAACTCGTTAAAAATGAGACCGTAAAATAGTTTGTGTAAGGATGAATATTTCCTTAATTTTATTTCCCTGAATATTAGAAAAAGGAATCCTTTTCCCGTATGATTGATTTGAACGAAAAACATACTAGAAAAGAGATTCCTTCATGAATGATTTTACCAAAGATATGGCTAATGCTCTATTCAATCAGGATAAAATTAATGATTTATTTAGACAAAAGCTCCAACAGGCTGTCAATGACCTGCTTGAATCCGAATTGACTGCCTTTTTAGGCTACAATCCTTACAAGTGGCGCTAAGACAGAACCCCACAAAAAAATGAACAAATCCAGCATACGCTCACCTCCCAATGCAGGATTTGATATTGGAAGGTACAAACGCCACTAAATATTATAGCAAAAAAAGCTAATCGCAAAGACTAGCTTTTTTACCAGTTATCTAAAACTATGATTGAAGTCAACGACCGCAACTCGTTGACTTCTTTTTGTATCTTAGCAAAAAAATAAACTCTCTGAACACTGCACACCCTTAGTTAAATAGATCATTTATTTTCTAACTCTCGTGTTAATTCTTTATTTTCTTCATAAAATTGATTAATAAAGCTGTCCAAATCGGGATTGATTGAATCAACTACTTCAAAAACTTTAGTCTCATTTTGTAACATTTTAATCACCCATTTCATCGTTCATTGTTATAACTTGATACTACAATGTTGTAACAAAAATGTCGATATTTTAGGGGGCTATAATAACTGCGAGTATCATTTTAACCTTTTTTGAGCCTCCTCACGAAAAGTCCATAATCTTTTATATAATAAAAATAAAGACAAACGACTGCCATCGCTTGTCTTTAGAAAGGAGAAGAAACATGCATTTTAAATTTAAAAATGCTAAATGTAACTGGGAACTGACAATTGCTCCTGTAGTGCTTCTAGTGATTATAACTATAATCGCTAACATGCTACTCATTTAACTTAAAGACTGCTGACCGCTTATCCGTAATCAGCGGTCTTTTCTATCTTCTCCCTCATTCACTGTATCACAAAAGATCAACTGAAAATATAAAACTATGCTGAAAACTCATTAAAAATCATCTCTAAAAGTAGAAACAAGACGGTAGATTCGTTTTAAATACCATCTAAATTATAGAAAAAAATAAAAAATCATGGTAGTATATAGATACAAAAGAAGAAACATCTTGCATATGCGAGAAAATTAAGACACAAAAAAATCGCTACTCTAAGTACACAAATGAGTAACGATTTTTTGCTTCACCAAAGTTTAGATCAAATATGCTAAATGCTTTGGCTGAGGCTAGCGACGTTTGTGATGTCTTTTAGAGCCCAATCTAGGCTTTTTACGCCTTTTGCTATGACCATTGACTAGCCGCTGATCAAACAATTTCTTTAAGACATAAGAAACTGTATTCACTAATAAAGGCGCTAAAATCGAGCTCCACAAAAGAAGAAATAAATCTCGCATATGTTCACCTCCCAATGCAAGATTTGATATTGGAAGGCACAAACGCCATCAAATATTATAGCAAAAAAGCTAATCGCAAAGACTAGCTTTTTTACCAGTTATCTAAAACTATGATTGAAGTCAGCGAGCTCAACTTGTTGACTTCTTTTTAGTATCAAAAGAATCTTTGCTATTTTCAGGGCTGTGCACAAAAAAGCAACTTAGAGCTAATACTAATCTAAAATATGTGATATATTTTTCTATTTTTAGAATAAAAAAACTTACCGCCAGGTCAGATTAGCCCTATCCATCCCCGTATTTTAATGCCGGGATTTCCGGGCGTTTTTCATTAAAATTTCGTCCAATAGTAATTTTAATCACGGCATGAATATAGCGGATGTGCTATAATATAGTTATGAAAAAGGTAGAATTCAATTATTATGATGAACAAGAATTTGAAAAATTTCTTGATGATTTACCAGTAAAGCAAATGATTAAATTTACTGAAACTATTAAAAATGTTGAAGAACATGGATTTGCCATTGCTAGTCGTCAAAGATGGACAAGAAAAATAAAGGGTCAGATTAACTTGTTAGAAATTAGATCGAAATTCTCTAGTAATATTGTTAGAGCACCATATTTCCATAGTTCAAATGGAAATTATGTAGTTACTCATGGCTTTAAGAAAAAATCGGAAAAAATGCCATCAAAAGAACTAGAGAAAGCATTGAAACGTAAAAAAATGTATGAAGATAAATATGGGGTGAAAAAATGAGTTTCATTGATAAGTACATTGACAAGAAGGTTAAAGAAAATCCAAAACTTAAAAAACATTTTGAACAAACAGATCTTAATTTAAATGCAGCGGTCATGGTCAGAGACATGCGAGATGATTTAGGAATGACCCAAAAAGAGTTTGCTGAATATGTTGGCAAGCCTCAGTCTACAATTAGTAGAATTGAATCTGAAAGTATGAATGTATCTATAGGACTATTAAATGAAATAGCAAATTCCGCACATAGACAAATTAAATTAGTACTGGTTTAATAGAATACTTAGCCTGTAAAAAGGGCTTTTTTAATAACTTCTGGACTCCAGCTCAAAGCAAAAATCCTACAAAATCTTGGTAATGATTTTGTAGGATTTTTTATTTCTGAATTTTCCTTGAGCATTTCTGCTTTTTTAGAACTGTGCACGCAAAAATAATTTTTTGTTTTATAGTAATTGTGTAAGTTATATGAATTCGAGCTTCATAAACTTGCTAAAACAAAAAAGCAAGTAGTGGCAGCTACTTGCGGAAAGGAGAAGAAATATGCATTTTGAATTTAAAAATGATAAATGTAACTGGAAGCTGACAATCGCTCCTATAGTGCTCTTAGCAATCATAGCACTAATTGCTAACGTGCTATACTCACACATCATCTAATTTACAGACTGCTGATAGCTTATCCAAGATCAGCAGTCTTTTTTCTCCTCTAAATTAGAGTATCACAAAAATTGATTAAAAATATAAAACTATGCTGAAAAACTTTCAAAAATAAAAAGAAACGCTATCCGTTTCTTTTTATTTTATACTTAAAATATATTATCAGTTAAAGTAAAAGAATTACTCTCTGAGGAGATATTTAACTCAGGGATAGAATCAGTAAGGATCTGTCTCATTAGTCTTTTTGCCTTTTCTTTTTCATCAAAAACCAGTTTAACATTGTTAATTATTTTTTCTTCTTTAGACTTTTCCTTCGGAAAAGGTAAAATAATCTCATCTACTCTTTGACCAAGAGTATCAATAATATCTTGAGTAAATTGTTTGGACTTTACTTGTCGTTTTACAATTAGTGAAGATAATAAGCCTAATAGTAAAAATGGATTAAGCTTTTTTATATCTAAACTTCTAATTTTATAAATATGACTTTGATATAACATTTTTGTTTCTGATGGAGTAATCATAGCACAAGTACCCACTAGATATGTCCCATCTCTCACCATCAATATATCATATGCTTGTATATCTTGTTTTTCCTTGTATTGATTATAAATATCTTCACTAATACCTTGTTTAGGGTCAATTTTTATATCCCAATTTGCAATATCTGACGTACGAATAAAAGGTATTGTCCCTGTACCATATGACAGTTTTCCTACTTCATTACCAGTAGATATTTCAAGTAATCCTTGTTTTTTTAAATCACCAATAGAAATCAAATTATAGTTTGTATTTAAACTAGCTATTTGTTTTTTGAGTTCAGGATTATAGTATTTGGGAAGATAGATATGATCCAGAATGTCTTTTTGCGCAATTGAAAAGCCAAGACTATTAAATTTGGTTAACTCTTGATTTTTAAACTGCTTATATCTTGACTGAATTTTTGGAATATCATCATATGGAATTTCAATGCCCCTAGAATCATGACCACACCATCTAGCTATTGCCATAAATATTTTGTGATTAGCGTTGATTACTTCTCCTTCAGTCAATTTTCTCATGATTACAACACAAGTCTTGGCATGTGTATGCGGTTGAAATAAGTCTTCAGGCATTGATATAATTGCCTGAATCTCAGCTCTACTTTCAATATATTTCATTATATATTTGCTAGAAGGATTACAGAACATACTTTCTGGAGCTACAATACCTAAAAGTCCATTTTGCTTTAATAAATCTAGACTTCGCTCTAAGAATAAGACTTGAGGTGTTTGGCTTTTAAGTAGTTTTTTACTTGAAGATTTTTGCTTTTTGGCAGAGTAGCCCAAGTCATATGAACTAAGTATTTGTTTATCATCGATCTTTAGTTTTGATCCGTAAGGCGGATTAGTTAAAACAACATCAAAAGAATTTAGTCCAATATATGTTTTTGTATCTGCATGCCAATTTTGTAAGTTGTCTAAACTATTCTCACAAAAAATACCTCCTCTTCCGTCACCAAGCAGTGCCATGTATGCCTTTGTTGTCTTAGCGAGAAATTTTTCTTTATCAATGCCTCTGAAATTATTTATCGCTATTTTCTGCTCATTTGCTACTATTTCGTTTTCAGGCCATTCTAGTTCATGGTCTTTTTTTCGTTCTTTTGACCAGACATATCTAAGACTTTCTATTAAAAATCCACCAGAACCACAAGCTGGATCAATAATTTTACTTGAAGAATCGGGATCAATCATGTTAGTAAGAAGTTTAACAACATTTCTAGGAGTGAAGAATTGTCCTTGTCCACCTCTTAATGATGGTGAAATGAAGGTTTCAAAAGCATCTCCAACAACATCTCTTTTTGAATCAACTAAACAAAATTGTTGTAGTTGCCCAACTACATAAGCAATAGAGTTGTCTGTTAAATCTATAGAATCTTCTTTATCAAAAACATCATTATACTGTGACTTTACAAGATTAAATAAATCTCTAATTCTTTTTGCTACTGATGAATCCGATTCTCCTAGCCCTGCTCTAAATCTTACAATAGAATTTGGCTTGGTAAATCTTTCATCATAAATTTTACAGAAGATGATATTAATAATTTGAACAACAAACTCTGAATCTAAAGTACTGCCTGTATTGTTGGCAGCTAAGTAATTTCTAATAGTCTTAAATACAGACTTTAGATTATTTGTACTTAATAAGTCTTTACGTCTAAACTGTCCTAAATCTTCAACTCTTTGTCCAAATAAAGGAATATTATCAATTTTTTGATAGGTAATTTCATCATCAATTACAACTTTGTGAAGAAAAGCATATTCTTCACCATTAAACCAGATGCCTAATTTAGCGTGACTCAGGTTTAGATAGATTTTTAATTGTTCTAAGCCATCTTTTTTATTTTTTCTTTTACATTCTGCAATTATATATAGATTTTTATCAGAGTGCTTGGAAGAATTAAAAACCGCAATGTCGATCGGATATTTTTTGTTAATATCTGAGGGATTTGATTTAACATGCCATTGTGGATGTGCAACAATCATGTTCCTTGGATAATGATAGTCTTCTACAAGTCGCTTCAATAGAGGTTGAACAGCTTCAATCTCTTCGGGCTTATTTTGAATTTGTGAACCTGAGATATAATCAGTAATTTTTTGATTGTCTTTTGTCATACTTTATCACCTAAATTATTCTATTTTTTATCCTATAAATCTGTTGTCTAGAAATACCTGTTTTTCGTGCTATTTCACTGATGGTATAGTTGCCCGATTTCAGCATTCGCATGACTGTTTCCCAAATTAAATCATAAAGCATTAATAGCAAAAACAAAGTCGTTGAAGTAACTTGATCAAGTAATTTCTTAACAAAATCCAACATTTATGTCTCTTAATTCTTATCCATCTCACAAATTAGGACATTCACCATAATTTGCTTTAATCCAATCTACTACTTGATTTATCAAACTTGTCATAGCAGCATTCATTGATTTTTTAGTATTGTTAAAATCCCGTTTAATTTTTGCTGCTTCTGCGGCATCAATTTCTTTTACATCTGGATCATCGACAGTATCATCCAAATCGTCACGTTGTTTTTCAAAATTTAAAGGATTCTTACTTTTTAAATTCAACCTAATTGTATAAGTCATTAACATTGACTCATCAAGTCCAATGTCATTTCTTCCTGCGCCAATCTTAGCAAATCCTTGATCCACAATTAATTGAATATCATCATTTTTACGCTTCAGAATTAGTGAAAAGAATATATCTTCATCAATACCACGCCAATACTTGGTTTTATAAGATTCCGTAAGGTCTAAAACGGGATCATCAACTTGAGCTATGTCATCATACAATACTAATCGTAATTCATCCATTACTAGCTTTCCTTTCTTATGCGTAACTTATCTATCCAAGCCTTGTTGATTTAAATGCCTCTTATATTGTTCTTTTAAACGTTTTTGTTTATTTAAATTAGTATCCGTTTGGGCTTCACGTTTATTTTCTTCATTTAGCTGTAAAATCTTAATACGTTTTTCTAATGTACGCTTGGTATAATCACCAACTAAATCTTCAAATTTAGTTGGATCATTTTCCTTTTGTGATTCCAAAAGGACTTCCATGTACTTCTCTCTAGATTCCTTATCTGGCATAATGTTTACAACAGGATACCCACTTTCAGCAAGTGCTAAACTCATTAGCAATCTAGCTGTTCTTCCATTTCCATCTCTGAAGGGGTGAATAGTTACAAATTTATAGTGTAAATCTGCAGCATATTGTACAGGATGTAATTTTTTTTGAGCCGTTTTAGACCATTCTATTAATTCATCCATTTCTGGGCGAATGTCAAATGGTTCAGAGTAAGGATTGAAATCAGTCTTAGCAGGATGAACTTCAAGTGTTCGATACTCTCCACCCCATTCAGGATGCGTTTTTGCCAAAGCTAATCTATTTAAATCTCTAATTGCTGTCTGAGTTAAGGGCTGCTTATGACTAGCTAAATCTAGCATATAATCATATGCTTCATTTAAATCAATAGTAGACAATACATCGCCAATTGATTCACCGTGAATAGTTATACCTTTATCAATTATAGCTTCTGTTTCATATTTATCGATTTTGCTACCTTCAATAGCATTAGAAGACCAAATATGTTCAACACGAATATCTTTATTCAAAGCTCTTATTTGGTCCACATCTAAAGGACGATATTTCTCCATATCGTTTCTTAGTTTTTCTATTTCTTTAATATTCATTGCCTATTAAATCTTTCTATTACAAATTTTCTCTCTGCTTTATTCGGTAAACCTGTTGTCTACTGATACCTACTTTGTGGGCAATTCCACTAATTGTAGGATTTTCCTTCCTATTATATAGCATGTTAATAACAGTTTGCCAAACTAAGCGGTTTTTAGGATCTTTTGCATTTGGTCCATATTTAATTACCCTTCCTTTATAAGCTCCTCGCTGTTTAGCTAGCTTAATTCCTTGTGCCTGTCTCTCTCTAATCTTTTCTCTTTCATTTTGAGCTACAAATCCCATCAGTTGAATCATCATGTCCATCATAAACTGATCTACCAATTCATTATCTGTATTGGCTTGTGGCAAATCATCAACAATTAATTTGACCCCCATTTTGCGCATTTGCTGCACAAGTTCTTTTAAGTCATTGTAATCACGGCTCAATCGATCTAAACTTACTACTTCAAGAGTATCTCCCTCACGAAGATAATCTAGCATTTCCTTAAGCGCTGGTCGATCTAAATTTTTACCTGAAAATTTATCAGTGAAAATTTTATCTGCTTTTACCTCTTTTGCCCGTTCTAATTGTCGATCCAAATTTTGATCTTTAGAACTTACTCTGCAATAGAACACTAGTGCCATTATTTTAATCCTTTTGTTACATCTTATTGTTACATTTCAAATTCAATAATATCATACATTCATTTTCGTAACAATAAAGGGTACTCAAGTGTTACATATATATAACTTCACTGATGATTAAGCTATTATCTTGCAGGATATTTTTTCATTGATAAAAAATTAGGGACTGATTAAGCAAGGATACCCCGTATTTTAATGCGGGGAGGAAACACCTCAATTTAATAAGTGTACTTAGGCTTCTTCAATCTCTATATAATCTTGATTCATCAACCCTCTTTTATATTCCCATTTTCCATTTTGCTTAATAATACGTAAAATTAAATATCTTTTAGAATTAGCATCTTTAAATAAAACTGTAGCGTCAGTTATTTTATCAGGAAAATAGAATGCAAAACGCTTCTCTGATTTCGACTTTATTAAAGGCTTATGATACCAAATATATTTTTTATTCAAGGTTGAATATTTTAACAGTAGTTCAACAGAATCCATACCCGTATTTTTGATATTTAAATTAACCACATCAAAATTGTCATGATACCAACTTCCCTCAATGTCTAAATGTTGGATTGGCTTCATAAAACGTAAATGATCCCATATACTAAAAAATGTTGAAGGGTTAATAAATTTCAAAAAATCCATTTTCATTTTTCCTTTCATTAGATGATCCCAAATTTTACACCAATAAAATTTAGGACTGATTAAGCAAAGATTCTCCATGATTTTAATCCTAAGAGAAGTCCTCATAGATATACAAGTAGAATGCTTTATGACATTTACAAGATTTTGACTAGAAAAAAAGTCGTCTAATGACGACTTTCCTGGTCTGCTATGGAGACAAATAAAATCATTTCCACTGCTATGAAAAATGTAAGCAAATGTATGACTATGTTTTATTTTCATACATTTTG
>ERZ1643250.546-NODE-546-length-39712-cov-14.034193_pt1 | contig 39712 bp, 32 predicted proteins | sample MGYA00579262_ERZ1643250 | MGnify/ENA primary metagenome ERZ1643250 (study PRJEB29033, sample SAMEA4952265) | chicken gut metagenome | biome: Broiler Chicken; feature: Gastrointestinal Tract; material: Caecum | place: Ireland | collected 2018 | study: Broiler...
TTTTCGATACAACTACGGTACTTTGCCGCTGATACAGTCAGCTCCCGTATTGGCTGCTTTCCACGTTCCGCATAACTTAGGATTGTTGCCACTTAGGTCGTTCCTTTAGCCCTGCAAGCATTATCTTCAAGGGATTCCCTCAAGATACCTGTGTCCTGTAAACACAGAAGGCATTTCATACTAACAACTTTTACTTTGCCTCGCTTGCGTACCTCTGGTACACTTGCATTTCTACAAGTCATTCCTTTAGAGCCGTACATTCGGAATCTTTGTCAGACCGCCTTTTGGTCATTCTAACCATATGGCAACCCCACCCGCACTGTCACACACAACCCGTACCTCTACGAATCTTTCCTCGCCATTAAGCGTTAGGGTGTGCTTCGCACGACTTCCCCGAGCTTATAACCCCAACCGTCTGTATCCGGCTGACGCTATTCGGAGTATTAGTGAATCCCCTTCAGGGCGTTACCCCATCATTTGAGATTTCAGTTATGCAGTTCTCTAAAACCACATTGTTTGTGACTTTAGGCTACGCTTTTGTTGGTTATTCCTACCGCTTTGGGCGTAGAACGTGTCACACTATTTGGGAACTCATCTAAGATAAAATGGACCGGTACCGGCAGTTTCCGATTCGGTGTATGGTCTGCCAACCTCACTAGTTTAATACATAAAAACGAAGTAAACAAGGTCGCAAGTACATTATAGGTGGAATCCTGGTCCGAAGTAATGCAAAAATATGCACATTTTTGTTTTCCCGGAAGCGACAGGTCAATCTCCTGATGGCTGGTCAGCTCCTGAACTGTCTTATTCTGTAGTATCTGCAGCCGGGTTCCCAGTCCCAATACTGCATTTCCCTTGACTTTTTCCGCTTTAGAAAACAGGCGGTACGGACCTTTCGCCGGATGGCTGCTCGGGAGATTCTCAAAGATGGAATCCAGCATTTCCACGCTCTTATTCAAAAGCAGGTTATAGGCCTCCGGAAAAGTTTTTCTCCCTGGCGGATATTCCTCATATACATATAAGCACAATGCTTTCAGCAGATCCATCTCGACATTATCATAAAAATGATCGAACTTATCCGTCGTGTTACGGATTACCACATCTACAAAGGTATCAATCAGCCCGCCGTCTCCAATTTCTCCCAGACAGTCCCATGCATCCGAATGAATCAGGTCAATGAGGTTCAGCCGGCGGCATACATAGCCTTCCTCCCGCAGATAAACAACCAGGTCCTCATATAATTCAGATTTAGGGTCTGTCAGATATATGCTTTCCCCCCGTTTGATACATTGAAGCGCCATCATCCGGGCAAAAGCCCTGGATTTCATAGACCCCTGGGATCCGCAGACAGCAAAGTTCCGGTTCAGGTATGAATCCACCGGCAGGCTGATGACACTCCCGTCCTCCAGGTCCGTCCCGAAGATTACACCGGCTGCCTCCCGGATGTCCTTATGTGACTCCAGCACCGTCTTTTGTTCTTCTTTCTTCATAAACCCTGCGGTTCCGTAGGTTCCCTTTGTAGAATACTCAAAATTTCTTTCCTCATCTCTGCCAGCCACTTCTTTTCCGTTCCCCCGCCAGATTACCACCCCGGCAATCAAGACAAAAAGCAGTGCCGCCGCAAGGGAAAACCGGATTCCCTCCGGGCTGATTCCTGCTTTCATGCAGATGAGCGGATTCAAGTCAATGCTTGCCTCACAAAAAATCTGTCTGAGGAACCCTCCCACATAAAAAACCAGCAGCAAAAATCCAAGCGCAGACACCAGGATTTTCCACCGCTGTATTAAAAAGCCAATTATTTTTTTAATTATCACATTCCTCCTCTCTGTTTCCTGCTCCTATAGCCAGCCTGCCGGATGCCATATCGCTGTTGCAGAGGTTCCGGTAATAATGGTCGTGTGTGTTAACTGCATTGTAAAGCGCCGTCAGCATAAGTGCCCGGATATTTCTCGCCTTTTTCCCACTCTCGCCCATGCACTTCAGCACGTACTGGATATGGAACATTGTCAGTTTATGCAGCTGTGCTTTTACCACCGCTGCCGGCTTCTCTTCCCGGTTCACCCGGATTGTCTCCGCAGTGGAAGTCAGGGCATCCATCGCCACGCCTACCAGTTCGTCCAGTCTCCCATCCCCGGCATAGTCCACCTTCAAGGTTTCGTAGTCAATCTGTTCCCGGAACACCTCCAGCTCAGCCTGATAAGAAAGGAGTGGATAATCTCTGTTGTATTCTCTGTTTGTATTCTCTGTATTTGTCTCACTCATTTGGGGGATACCCTCTGACTGAAATCGGGGAGGGGTGTCCCCATTTTGAGTGACACCTCTCCCCATTTTCGGTGACACCCCTGCCGGTTCTGGTAAAAGCCCGCTGGAAACTACTTCCATCTCCGGCTGTTCTTCCGGATAGGTCAGTTCTTCTAAACGTTCCACGCACAGATCTAAGAACAAAACATTAGGAACCTGCTGCCCGCCAGACTGTATCGTGCGGAACACCCGCCGAACCACCCCAATCTTTTCCAATTCCACGATTGCATTTGTGGCATCCCGCTTGGTAATTCCAAACTGTTCTGCAATCTGCTGGTAGCTTCGCTGCAAAAAATCTGAATAGAACCGCTTTTTCAAACCGATGATTTGGCCGGACCGTTCATCCCGCACTTCCACCGGGCGGTACCAGTATACAATATCCGACAGAATGACAATCGCATTAAGGTTCGGTTTTCCCGTTGCTTTGCGTATCGTCCGAAACCAAGCGGGTGGGATAATGTTCCCTGTGATATTCAGCCGGCTCATTTTATCTACTGTGGCATTCCCTGTCTCAAAAATCCCCTGCATGGCTGCCTCCTGTCGGGATGTCCATTCTTAATCCGGACATCCGCTGATATATGCTCTTACTTTCTCTGACAAGATTGCAAGGATTTCCACCTCCTCCCCAAAATACTCCTTAAGCACCTCCGCCTGAAAATCCAGACAGAGCACCTTACCTTTCTTCCGGCCAAGCGCCGCCTCCTGCTTAATACGCATTAGCTGGCACAGTTCCAGTTCATAACAAAAATAAACCGGTCTTCCCTGGGCATCATATCCGTCCTCCATGGCGTATTCCTTTTCGCTCCGCCTTGCAAGGGTCTGGCTTAGGAAATGATAAAAGGATTTCCGTACTTTCCGGTCTGTAAGCAGGCGGAGCTGGAGGGTACTTTCCTCTTGCATGGAAAAATAGTACCAGTGTTCAAAAATATCATCTACCTGAAAAAGGTTCCCTTTCGGTCCGCCATCGCTCTCCAGAATTTCCCGGAGCATCTTCATGTCATTTCCAATCATTACCGCTTCTGCCATGATGAACTGCCCCTGCTTCCAGAAAAGGCTTTCTGCAAACTGGCGCATGGAACGTTCCATTTTTTTTGCCCATTTCATCCGCCGGTCCATGGTATGGTACACAACATAAGGCTGCCCGCTGCAGACCATAAGTCCACAGGCACGTGAGCCTTTTACTTTATCCGAGCCACCCTTCATCTCTGTCGCACCATAATAGACGCATCTTTCCAAGCCGCAAAGATTCGGTGGGAACATCGGTTTTTCCGCCGGGAAAATACATATCCCCATACGCAGACCAAACGCCCATGCCATACTCATCCGGTGCAGACGCAGACGCCGTGTAATCTCGCTTTTTACATGATTTGTCTCTGCCGCTCCATGGAACAGGCAATCAAAACTCCCCGGATAACAGCGCATTAAAAACTCCTTTCCCTTCTTTCGGAGTACATAGCCTTTTGCCCCTTCACGACTGCGTACAGCCAGCAGCCCTTCTTTTTTCAGTCTCGTAATGAGAGCGGCTGCATAAGCCTCCGACTCCACTGCATAAACCGCCATATCTGCCTGCAATTCTCCGCTGACCGCTACCAGCGCCAAAAGCATCTCTCTCTTGTCCGTTCTGCCACCTCCCTGCCTTAAAACTGTACCCTATTCCTTGAATACTTGGGTATCTTTCCTGCCGGCTTTTCTATTTTTCTTCCCGTATTCTGCTGTTTTTGCCCTGCTCATACTTATCGAAATTTTTTTCATCAACAAGCGCTTTTTTTCGATATGGCAGTCCAGTCTTTTTTTCCATCAGCCAGAGTGGGAAATCCCCCCTGCGCATGACATAGATATGCGTCCGGTCTGTTTCTGCCAGCGCAATCTCATGGTAAGTATTTATATACTTGCCATTGTCTGATTTCAGAAAGAAATTATCAATCACATCAAGAATCTGTTTTTCTTCCATGTTGTCATGATCCCGCACCCTTGCAAGAGGCAGCGTCCGGTCATATTCATGGAGAAACGCTACGGTTGCATACTCAAAAAAAGGAATTTCCTTTGACTGTTCCGCCTGCTTTACGCACCAGTGCTGCAGCGCCGTATAGAGCGGCTTGCACAAAAAGTCTGTGTAAGCCGCTTTTCTGTGAGGAATGAGAACCGGCAGGTCAATCCTTAAAATTCCTTCTGCGTATTCTGTCTCAATGCCGTGAATCGTTACCAGCTCCCGCTTATACTCCGCATATTTCCTCTGATCCAGTGTCAACTCCAACGTCAGCCGCCGGAGACGTTCTGTCAGATATTCTGAGTTTTTTGCAGCTTCCAGCACCATGTCATTTAGCCCGTCATATCCCGCCGCACCGTCTTTGCCGTCTTTGCGCACATAGGAACGCAGGATTGCCCTGGATTCCGCCACACGCTGTTCTACCTCGCCGGCAATCTGCTGGACATGATTGAGCTGTTTCTGTATCTTTGCCAACGCATTCTGTTCATAAATTTTGCTTGTAATATTCGATTTTTCCATCCTCCTCTACTGTGCAAAAACCAAGGACATCCGGAATCCGAAGCCGGTGAATATATTCCGCTGATTCTACCGCCGCCACATGGCCGCAGCATTCGATTCTTTTCCTTGCAAACAGATTGTTTACCAGTTCCACATCCGACTCTGGAATATAGAGAATATCATAAATTTCCGCATCTCCCACAAAAATAATCCGCACTGGGAACTCATCCTTTGCAGCCAGGAAATGTTCTTCAATCTTCTTCTGCTTCATCAGGGAAATCAGCACCCATACCGCCTGCAGGGTTCCGTATTCCCTTGCCGCATAAGAATTTTCGTTTGCTGCCACCATCCTTGTGACAGGATTGATATAGATTCTGTTATCTTTTCCTAGCGATTTCAGCGCCCTCCCCACACGCCCATCTTTCCCACAGTTCTCAAAAAAAGCGTAAAGCTGCCGTTTATAGAGGACATTATATTTTTTGATAAGTGAGAGCACTTCCTGTTCCATCTGTTTCTGCTGATTCAAATAATCCACTGTTTTTGCATCCTTTCTACTTGTTTTTTCTATGCGTTTTTATGGCGTAATGAAAACGCACTATCTGCGCATTGTATGCGTATTATGGGTTCCCATGCTTTTTTGCGCCATAAAAACGTCTTTTGTGCGTATTAAAAACGTATTCCTATCATTCCTCTGTACATTTCCTGCCATATGCACCTGTTCCGTACCGTTTGAGCCGTTCTTTCAATTCTTGCAGGTCCTTTCGGTCAGTGGTGATTAGGTCTTTCTCCAACTGGCTTGCCTTAAATTCTACCAAAAGGTTATTGTTGTTCATGGCAATCAAGCCATTGCCCCGCTCAAACTTCTGAACTGCCATCATTTCCGCTTCGGATAAATCCAGTTCCTCCCGGATGTGCTCCGCCTCCCTGCTCTCCAGATTCAGGATAATCTTTGTCTTTGAATTGCTCAGGATGCCTTTTCCGAATTTCCCTTCTTTCAGGGAAAAGAAATCGACCAAATCCTGCGTCGCACAGACGGCAGAACCGCCGTAACCCCGGATGACTTTGAAAATCTCAAGTACATAAGAGGCTGCCATCTCATTCGTAGATAAGAGTTTCCACACCTCGTCAATGAAAATTGCTTTCTCCTTTGTACGGTCTTCCTTCGCTTTCGCCCACACAAAATCCAGTGCCACGAACATTCCCAACAGAAGATCTCCAGACAGTTCTGAAATATCAATGACTACATACTTATTACTCAGGTCTACGTTAGTTTCCTGGTTAAAAGAGGAAGCCGAACCATGTACCAGCCGGTTTAGGATATTGGCCATCCGTTTTGTATCCGGCTTTCGCATCATTACCTCATATAAATCTCCAAGGATTGGCATTTTCTTATATTGTCCCGGCCGCTTCTTGTCCCACAGGCTTTCATTGTCATGGGTAATCCCCTTTTCCCTATAAGTGATGAGCAACGCTTCATCTAAAAGCTGTTTCTCCTCGTAGGACATATCTGGGATAAGCAGGGAAAAAAAGATGTGAAGGCTCTGTATCTTGATTGCAAGTTCTGAGCGTTCCCCAGTGCGTCCGTCCAAAATATCATTGGCAGAGTTATCGGCTGGACGTATCTCCATAACATTGATACAGTTTTTGGAACCCGGCGAAATCTGGATAAATTCCCCGCCGATATTCTGGGACGCCCTTGCAAATTCATGCCCCTTATCCGGTGCAATGATAAAAACCTGGATATTCTTTCTTCTCATGCGCAGCGCCATCAACTGCATGGTAAAGGTTTTTCCTGCCCCTGAAGTCCCCATGATAGCAATGTTGGCATTCTTATAGGCTTCGGAATTGAAAATATCCACGATTACAAAGGAACTGTTCGCCTTATTGACTCCCATCATGATTCCATCCTTATCTGACATTTCATAAGAAGTAAAAGGATAACAGGCGGCAACTCCTGAGGTCAGTGCGTTCCTTTTTGCTCTCTGGTAAATATTCTTATCCAGAGCCAACAGTGGAAGCGATGATAAAAAAGCCTCTTCTTCCCGGAATGTACACGGTATCGTGCTAATATCCTGAGAATTGAGCAGCTTATTCATTTCCTTCGCCCGCCATTCCACTTCCTTTGCACTATTCCCGGTAACCGTGATTAGGATTGCGATATAGTAAAATTCCTCACTCCCGCTCAGTCCGTTCTTCAGATAATATCCGGCACGTATGGATTCCGAAAGATCGTCATAGTCGCTGTTCGTGTCATAGGTATCTTTGATTTTAGAACGGTTCAGCCGGATTCTCCTGCCAATCCGCTCCATACTCTTCGACTTATCCTGCCGGTATAAGAACAAATCTACATCAATGCCTTCTCCTGCATTGATCATCAGCGCCATCCAGCCTGCCGGTACTTTGCTCCGGTACTTTCCGGACGGGATAAACAAATAGGTATGGTATACCCCGTCCATAACGATATAGTTCCGATGCCGGAAGTCGATTTCTCTGGGCGCAATCAGTTCAGCCACCGGGATAAGGGAAAGGCTGTCCTCCCCATTTTCCCGCATATACCACTGTTTCACTTCCTGTATTTTATCCGATAACGGCTTCAGCACGCTGGTGCGCCGGTTTAGCATCTGGTACAGAATATCTACACTAAACCGGGTTTCGTTTTCATGGGTCAGCACCGCATTCCCACACATAGACAGATATTTCCGGGCTGTCTGCACAGCAGTCTTCATATATAGATAGACCTCCTGGTCTGTGGGATTTTTATTCCGGTTGTAAGAACTGTATTCAAAAATCAGGAAGAACCTTCTGGTAATCGCCTCCTTTGTTCCCACTGTCCGAATCAGCCTCATATAATCCTCCTGTAAAATCCGGCACTGTTCGTCTTCCTCTTGTTCCATTTCTCTCTGTATTTTCTTCAGGTATTCTGCAATATCCGCCTTCCGGGAAATCACTTTAAACTGCATGCGCACTGGGGCAATCTTCAGATAGCTTAAAAAAGACGAGATGATATTCCGCTGCTCTGCCGGGCTTCGCAGCAAAAAATTAATCGGCAGGATTTCCACTATCTTTACATAACGGCGGTCAGCTGTATAAATAATCCCATTTTTAATCTTCCGGATTGGAAGATACAAAGACGCCCATGTATATGGAAGGAAATCATGCTCCTCCTTCTGAATGGGTTCCTCTTCCCGGCGCTTTTTCTTTTTCTTGCTCTTGTCCGGTTTCCCGCCTGTTTCCTCCTGCAGTATTTCCCGGCGAATCTCCTTTTCTTCCAAAAGCTGCTGTTTCCGGGATTTTAACTCCTCTTTCTCTCTTCTGCGCACATTACGTTTCGCCTCTTTCTGTTCCTTCTTCTCCTGTCTGTGCGCTTCCTTTTCTCTCTTTCTTGCCTCTTGAAGCTGTTTTTCCAGTTCCTTTACCTCGTTTGCCATGCCCTGCGCCTCCTTTCCGGGTTTTTTGTTTCCGAAGTTTCTTTTCCCGTTTCCTAAGTCTTCTGTTCCTCTCCAGACGGTCTCTTCCCGTAGGTTCGCTCAAAAGACGCTTCTTTTTCAGATAACAGAAGAAATGAAAGATAAATGAGGACAGGCTTTCGCCTTGTACTCCCAAAAGAGAAAAGATAGCCGCCGGCAGCAGCACAATCACCCCAACGTAAATCTTTGTGCGGTTCCCTGCCGGAAGCATCATAAGCCCCTGGAACAGAAAAAAAACCAGAAGTACCGTTTCCACAGCATTCCTGGTCCTTACCCTGCCTGATAAAATCGTGCCTTCCTCCGCAAAGTTTGGAGGTATGGTATATATATCGACCTTTCCTCTCGACAATCGTTTTCTCCTTTCCCGCAAGATTTTCCTTATTCGTATTTTTCATGTTTCTTTTTATAGATTAGATAGCCCAACGTTCCTGCAACTAACGCAATTCCCAAAAATAAAAATGGTTTCATGCCCTGTTCTGCCATTTCCTGTCTCACCTCCCTGTCTGTCTCATTTTTTTCATCCACCTGTGTGTTTTTATCGGCTGCTGGTTCTCTTTCTTCCACCGCAGTTTCTTCTTCCTGCCGGGCAAGGACGCTCTCCGTAATTCGCAAGTTTACCAGTGTCATAGAATCTTCCCGTACTTCAAACATATCTTCTGCAACTTCTATCAGATAATTTTCTCCCTCCCATTCTGCCACTGCTGACTGCAGCGTATAGGAACCGCTTCTTACTGGTATGTTTGCTTCATAACAATTTTGAGGAGAAAGCTCGCAGGCTGCCGTCCCTCCGTTGTCTCCCTTCATGGTGACCGTTACGGTTCCTTCAAAGGATGCAAAGTATGTGCATCGAAACCCAAGCTTTCCAAAATCCGTTTCTGTAGATGTATAATCTATCTCTTCTTTATCGCCCAGCATCTCCTGTTTCTTTAAAACCTCTCCCTCTTCTCCGAACAGCACATACCGTCCCGCCGGATTGACCGTGTCATAAGCCCATGTATCCTTTAGGGCAGTTCCGTCTGCGTCCAGCCCATTGCCGTTTTCCCACTGTACAATCTGCGGCAGCTTTTCCGCCTCTGGCGAAGCCTGCACCGTTTCGGATGGTGTCAGGCATAACCAGAGTGCGATTCCCACCGCTATCCAAGGATATATTTTTTGTTTCTTCATGTGCTTCTCCTCATTTCCCGATAATCCAGAATGCCCCTTCACTTAAATCTCTGCCATACGAAAGGATTGTCTGTGGGCTGTAAACTTTCGCAGTCCGTTCCCGGCTTGCGCAGTCCGCAATGGTAATATTTCCATCACTTGTCACTCCTGTCAGCACAATAAAATGCCCGCTTCCGCTTCCTGTAATTGTATAAGCTTCGCAGATTTCCACCACCATTTTCCCTTCTTTTAGGGATTGGATGATATAATCCATCCGATTCTTTCCTACCCGCTCGCAGGTAAGTCCCCAGTGATGTGCCGCATTGGTTGGAAAAGAATGGCTGGTTCCCACACCAGACACATATTCCCCGTTCTGTATGGAATAAGCGCAGGTCATTTCCGGGGTTACATTTTGTCCAGTCAAAGTTGATATGACAATTGCAAGGGAAGTCGGTCCACAGCCGGCGCTCCCGATAGTGCTTGTGCCATAAGACATTCCCGCCCAAGGTTCTTCTGTCTGGTTAAAATATATGACCCGCTTCACACAGTCCGCCACAGTATTGTAAGTGATGATGTCTCCGGTTGCGTCAATGTTTCCATAATAAGGCGTTCCCTCTGTACCTCCGCTCACAAAATCACTCCAGGAAAAAGAGGTAAACAGCACATCTTTTAATGCTCCAATCCCGTCTTTTAAGATTTGAAGCACTTTTATCACAAGTTCAAAAGTTCCCGGATCCGTTACATATTTATAGGAATATCCACTTGCGCTTCCCTGTATCTGAGTATTTAAAGCGACTGCCAGCGTATACTCCACCTGTTTTTTTGCCTCAGAAGAAGCCTCCATTGATACCTTGCCTCCCTGCTTTTGGATTGCCTCATAAGTGGATTTTGAAACCTCTACAGTGCCGGACGCTGAGTGGAAATAGTACTTTGTGCCGTTTTCTGCGATGACTTCCGATTCCCCGGTGACAGACCATGCGAAAAAGCTGTCTAGGTTTTCAGAAACCGCTGTTTTCAGCATTTCATATTCGTTATCCGCCCCGTCCGTATCCCCGCTGCCGACAGCATCTGTTCCATTATCCAAGATTGTTAGGTATCCCATGACCTTCTCTACATAGTTCTCCGTCTCTCCATTATGGGGCACTTGATACCCTGCGCTCATCACGGCTCCCGGTCCTGCATTGTAAGCGGCAACCGCCAGTTCCACACAGTTCGGATAATTTTTAAAGGTTTCCAGGTTCTGGGCGACATATTTTGCTCCGCCCATAATGTTCTCTCTGGGGTCATAGGGATTGGAAACTCCAAGGGACGCCGCTGTTGCCGGCATTAACTGCATGATTCCAATAGCACCGGCAGAAGACACTACGTTCGGGTTATAATCGGATTCTGCTTTTCCCATAGCCAGCAGAAGAGCCGCCGGAACATTGTATGTTCTGGCAGCTTCTTCAAAATAAGCGTCATAGGGAGACGATAGGCTGGTACTCATATCCCCGTACTGTGTGGAATATCCAAGAAATGAATGGATGGTTGTCCGGTCCCATTCCTGCAGCAAAAGGAGCGTAAGATAATAATTCAGGTTTCCCTTTACTCTTGTCTCATACTCGTCGATTACCTTCAGTTCATGCTCCCCATAGTTCGCCTCCTTGTCTTTTTCTATTTCTTCTAGGAGAGCATCCCTTTTTCCCACCAGCAGGCCGAGAATTTCTTCTCTTCTTCCATCTTCCTCCAAAACCTGTTCTACTCTTGTCTGTATCATCGCTTGTTCAGTTGCCTGCGCCTGGTTCGCAAAGTCGTCTGCATTGGCAAATCCCAGATAAGACAGGATAATCCCGATAAAATTCACAATGATAAAAATCCACAGGAAAATGACCGCTGCGACAGCCGCCAATATCCTGCGGAACGTTTTACTCGTAACAAGCGCAGCGACAGCTGCCCCAAGCGGGCCGCCAAACGCCGTTCCTGCGGCGGTACCTGCTGCCTGCATACCGCCTTTGGCTGCGCTGAACACCGCATGCGCTGCCTGTATCGTATGCACTGCATTTCTCGCTGTATCCGTCATCCGTCTTGCAGATGGAAAGTTTTCTCTGTCTTCCTGCATTTTCCCACCTCCAAACTAAAACGGCATATCCGGATCGTTCTCCGGCTTAGGATTCCAGCGTTTCAAATCCTCCCTCGATTTTGGCACATCAGGGATTTCATAAATATTTTCCAAAGGTGCATCCTGCGGCTCTGTATTTTTTTCAGGCACACTTTGTTCCCCCTGGATGAACGGATTATGGTTCCATGCTTCTCCCTCTGGCTGGAAGCCTTCTGCGTTTCCCGGAACCTCAAAAACTCCGGTTTCATTTCCTTCTTCTGCCGCCCTGTCTGAGAAGCTGCTTTCGCTCCCCGCAGGCATACCAGCAGACGCTGTTTCCAGAAACTCTTTCACATCCCCGGGGCCCGCCTGTACTTCTGGCGGTGCATCAGCAATGCTGCTTCCCAGTTCCTCTAAGATATTCCCTCCGGCATCTGTATTTTTAGAAGCACCCGCCTCTCTGCCGGTTTGCAGGCTGCCGGATTCCTCAAAGCCTGCTCCTGCGCTTCCACAGGTTGCATCCTCTACACCTGTTTCTCCCGTAGGGATAGTTCCCTCCAGATCCATCTCATCTTCTGTCTCCGTCTCTTCTTCCTCTTCCTGCCTGTTGACCGGATAATCGCCCAGTCCATTGATGTCCCCTTCCTCTTGGATTGTCTCTGCGCCCTCCGGTTCTGGCATTCCGTCAAGACGTTCACTGCCATCCAGTTCCATCTCTGTACCGCCATCCTGATTCGTACCCATGCTGCCGTCCTGATCTGGAATCTCTTCCATGTCTCCCTCTTCATCAAAGGCAAGCGGCTGAGCAGTACCCTCTTCCGGCATCTCGCCAAGAGCTTCTAAAATATTATCGTTTTCCATTTCTTCCATGCTGTCAGCCTGGCCTTCCATTTCATCCTCAAATGGCATCTCTGCGGAAGATTCCGTTTCCTCGTCCGCTATATTTCCATTTTCTGTGCTTCCGGCCATCTCCGCCCCCATCGGGATTGGTGCGCCCATACTCTGTGCCATATCTCCGGCCGCCGCTGTTGCGGATGAGCCAGATGAGCCGGCTGCAGCCTCCCCGCCGGAGGAGCTGCCTGAAGTTCCGGAAGAACTTCCATGCCCGTACCGCCCAAAGAGCCTGCCCGCAGCCATCATAAGCCCCATTGCGCCAAGACCGCTGGACGGACGCCCTAAGTTCACTCCAAGGGACGCCATATAGGAGTCCAGTTTAAATGTAACCTTACAAAAACCAATCAGGCATAGCGTCGCTACAAAGAATTTGGTAAACCCATAACCGCTGGCAAGCATATTTCCGTACCCGGATAAGAACATCTTCATGCACCATGCATTCATGATAATCAACACTATCTGCCCGCCGAACATTTTTACCCATGAGGACAGGATGTTGTTTGTCGCCTTTGAGCCGCCTGTAGCAAACGCAAGGGGTGCCGTATAGGAAAATACCCCCAAAAGCACGTAGCGTTCCGCAATGATGAAAAGCATCTTAAAATAGTTCCATGCTACTACAAACTGCATGATCAACATCAGCAGCATGACACTGATGCTGTCGATTCCTAAGGCCGCCGTTGCTCCTTCCATAGCGGATACATATTCTGAGAAACTGTTCACCTCAATGTCAGTCCCTACCACCCACTGATAAGGGGTCCCTGCAACTCCAAGAATATAATCAACAATGGGTTTCGACCCTACGACCATGAATAAGCAAGCTCCGCTCCGGCAGACCAGTTCCACAGGATCTTCACTTTCAAGCCCCATCTTCCCAAACATGGACTTAAACAACTGCCAGACTAAAATCAGAAGCAGCAGGGCAATCGCCATAGGCACAATCACATTTTTATACAAATCACCCACTACTCCGAACAACTCTTCAAACAAACTCAGGTTACAGGACAGAAGTTCCGTAAACATACTGGTGACAAGTTCCATCATGTCAACGATAAACTGCGAACATTTTTCCTTAATCGCTTCCAAAAGCATTTCAATCAGCCAGCCCATGTATGCACATATCTCTTACTGCAGATATGCTAAACCTCCTTTCTGCCAGGAGAGCTCTGGCATAGAATCTTTTCAAACTGTTTCTCCTCCAAACGTACTTTGAGGAATAATTCCTTCAAAGTAAGTAACGATTGCTCCAAGTGTCATAAGCACCGCCCAGCAGACAATAATCCGTTTCAGCCATGCCCTGGATTCGTCCACTGTCCGCCCGGATTTGGAAAAGTTCATCAAAAACAGGCAGACTGCTGCGCACACAACCGCCGCAACGGTAGCGATTCCTACCACATCTGTATAAACTGTCTGCATTGCATTTCTCGCAGTTTCAAAAATGCTCTCTGATGCAGCTGCCGCCTGCGTGGTAAACAACAGGTTTCCGACCGTAAGAAATGCCGTAAAAGCAGTCTGGGGAACCAGCGACAGGCACCGGTCCCCCAGACTTTTTCTTTCTGTTTTTCCGTCATTCATCTTCAAATATACGTTCACCTCCTCTCTTTTCCATAGAAAAACAGCCGCCCCAAGACGACTGTTCTCTCAATAACTTTTATAAAATTCTGCGGCTCTCCATGCATGCGTCCTGCATGCACAAAACTTTACTTTATCATTGTATCTTTCCGGGAATCAGATGTCAATGTCATGGCGGTTGCAATGCCAGCGCAAAACTGTCGCAATTTTACAGCACACCCTCAGCAGCATAAAATACTTCATTGTTATCATAAAACTTATTGACAGTCCCCACCCCTGTACATATAATAAAATTATTCTTTTTTGGCTTTTATATCATACAAAGCTACTGAACTTTTATCCTGCCCAGTATTGGCGGAAGAAAACTTTTACAGATTATATTGTCAGCAGAAAGGCATTGATTATTTTTAGGAATGATCAGTGCCTTTTTTGTTGTATACAAATCTTATGAAAGGAGGAAACGAATCATGTTTACCAATTTATTGGAAAGCGGATAAGAATTTCGCTACCAAACAGCAATGGAACTTTGACAGCATACAAAGAAAGGAGAACTATTATGGGAAGCATATTAGAAAAGTTTGAAAATGTAGAGATAAAAAGCTATAGCCGGCTTTCACCGGAAGACCTGAAATTCTGCGAGGAGCAGCAGGAGCTTTATGACAAGACGAGACTCCATTATCTGCGTATGTTTGCAGGCATGGAAAAACTTCAGCATCAGGAACTTTCTTTTCGTAATGGGCTAAAACGACAACGGAAAGAAAACGGGAGCCTATTATACATATATAATTTTATCAAAATGGATGCGGATATGAAAAAGGACACAATCCTCCAATTGCATCAATATCTAATCCGGACAATCATTTCCCATTTTAATGAAAAATATGCCATTACAGCTACACAAAGCTCCTGGGAGAAATATATCCATCTGGATAAACCGGAACAGCCCTCCATTCCTCATAGCCGTTTCAACAGAGACTCTGAAGAGTGGAAAGCCTATCAGGACGCAGACAATCGATATAAAGCCGCATATTCCGTATATATTGAACGTTTGATCCATTCCCGGCTTACTTTTATTCAGATTCTGGATGATATTTTTGCATATCTGGGTGGTTTCAGTTTTAATGAAAAAGCAGAAACTGAAATCAAGGAACTGGTCTATGAAAAGATAAGAAGAGAGAAATATAGCATCCATAACCGCAAGCTTTCATTTTATGGACTTGTAACATCTTCATTAAATTACTCCAATAATTATCAACTCTCTCTAAATTCAGAAGGTTATCTAGCTGTATTAAAAGCCTTGACCTTCTATGATTCTCAAAAAAAGAACTTTAAAATATACCGCAGTTGGGCAGACCGGTTCACTACCTATCCATACAGTGGCAAAGACGAGAATACCGGTATTTATTCTGAACATGATGCCTGCGGAAACCATGTCTTACAGTTTAAATATTTTAAAAATGGCAGATGGGATGTAACATTTGATACCGCGGCGCACGCTTTGGAATTTGCCAGAACGTATTTAAGATACGAGGAGGTGGCATAATGGGAAAATACGAATTCGATAGCCACCTGCAGATTTCGCCGGACAAACGGCAGGAACTGAATGAAAAAATCCTTTATCTAATCTCCAGCCGTCTTGCCGATTCTAGCGGCATAACGCCGACTGACATTTTTAACTGTTATACCGGAAATGGCGGTCTACACGGGTTAAAAAAGAAAGATTATAACAATTACCACGATTATGCCGAAGCAAAAAAAGAAATCGAACAGGGGCAATTTTTTACGCCTTCTCCAGTGTGCCAGTTTCTCGTTGACTGCATACAGCCCACACAACAGGACATCATCTATGATATGACTTACGGTATGGGGAATTTTTTTAATTACCTTCCAGTAGAAGATAGAATCTATGGGACGGAACTGGATATCCATGCAGTAAAAGTGGCACAATATCTTTATCCAAAAGCCAACTTAGCATATGGCGATATCCGGGAATATTCCCCGCCAATCAGCGCAGACCTTATTTTCGGGAATCCTCCGTTCAATCTGAACTGGGAAATCCAAGGAAAACCTGTACTATCCCAGATGTACTACTGTCAAAAAGCATATCAGACTTTGAAGCATGCAGGACTATTGGCAATAATTGTACCAGACAGTTTTCTATCGGATACCTTCTCCAACGGCAGTGATATTGAACAGATTAACCGGATGTTTTATTTTATTGTCCAGTTTGACCTCCCTGCAAACTTGTTTCAAAGATATGGAATCGCATCTTTTCCCACAAAGGCTATGATTCTGCAGAAAAAGAGCCAATATATCAAAGGGCGTCCTTATGACACCCAAAAAGAAAATGGAATGACTGCGGAAGAGATTTACCAAAAATATGTTCTTCCCGCAAAAGCTCAGGCATACCAGAATATTTCACGCATTTACTTTGAAAGCCAGAACGAGCAGACACCTTCCAAAAAAGAAGCTGAGTTCCGGGAAAAGGCTGTAAAACTGTTGTTTGACATCCGTAGGAATAAAAATATCCGGCATAAGGCTGCCTCCTGTGAACAATTTCTCCAGCAATACCTGAAACAAAAAAAACCCGCTCATCTTTCTTGGAAGGAATGGGAAAACACCAAACTAAAGAAGGAACAGGTTCTTCTGCATTTGAAAAAGACATTATCCTCTGCTAACAAAGTATACCGTAATGAAAAACGAATCGTAAAGACAAATTATTGTTTTAAAGAGAAAGATTACAGTGAATACGGGCTCGACAGAATAATTGCTTCTATCAACGAATGTGTCCTGGACGGCGATCAGATTCCCGGATATGAGCGGCTGCTGAGACGAAAAAGAGCAGCCTACGAAAACCAATCCCAGAAATTTTCCTCAATGACCGAAGACGCCGGTATCACCGCTTTTCTGGATAGATGGTCTGTGCAAAGTTCTCTGACAGGAGAGATAAAACACCTCAATCCCGTACAGAAATCCGAAGTCAACAAGCTCCTCCAAAAAAGATATGGCGCTCTGCAATTTGCGATGGGCTCTGGAAAAAGTCTGTGCACCCTAGCAATGGCACAATATCGTCTGAAACACAATTTTGTTCGAAGTGTACTGATTGTTGGCACAGCCCTTGCAATCCACAATACATGGGAAGAACTTTTGACAGATTTTGGGATTCCTTTTTTCCATATACGAAAAAGGGCAGATATTTTTCAGATACCCAAAGGACAGATCTCCATTATCACCATTAACATTCTAACCAGTCTTAAGAGGGAAATGAAGCGGTTCATCCGCAGAAACAGCCAGAAAGTCATGTTGGTTTTTGACGAAAGTGATGCTATCAGCAATCCCTATTCCAGCCGGACCAAGGCTATGCTTTCCGTATTCCGGAAATGCAGGTATAAGGTTCTTGCCACCGGGACGCTGACCAGAAATAATATTTCCGAATCGGCCCCACAGCTTGAACTATTGTATAATAATTCCATAAACCAGCTCTGCTTAAACAATCTGGTCTATTACTTAAAGGATGGAGTGATGCAGGAAGAACCTAATCTGTACCAAGGGCTTCCTTTTCCTGCTTACCGGAAAGGGTATCAGTTATTTTCTCATTCACATCTTCCAAAAAGAATTACCGTTTTTGGTGTGGAGCAGGAAAATCAGGATATTTATAATGCAGAATATCTGGATACGCTTTTAGATAAGACAGTCATCACAAAGACCTTTGAAGAAGTCGTTGGACGGAAGATTTATAAAATCACGCAGGTTGTATGTCCTTTCAGCTCCATGGACCGGCAGGTATACCGTACTGCTGTAGAAAAATTTGACACCATACGCAGAGACTATTTTGCAGAGGCCGACAATGCGAGGAAAGATTCCATGTTCCGTATTCTGCAGCAGCTTCTTTTGCTGCTGAATATCTGTGCGGACCCTTCCGCCGCCCATGAATACACCTCTTCCGAGCCTCCCATGAAAGTCCATTATCTCCTGAAGATTTTGGACTTCTGGAAGAATGAAAAAGTCGCCATTGGTGTACGGAAAGTAAAAGTTGCCGATTCTTATTACCACTATATCAAGCAAGCCTTCCCGGAACGTCCGGTATTTCTGATAACCGGGAACCGGGTTCCCTGTAAAAAACGGCAGGCAATCGTAAATATGTTAGAGAAAACCTCAAATGGCATCCTGATTTCCACGCAGCAGAGTCTTTCCGAATCTATGAACATTGACTTTGTGGATAAAATCATCCTGCCAGAGCTCCACTACAATAATGCGGCAATGTCCCAGTATTATTTCCGCTTTATTCGTTACACCTCAAATCGCTTAAAAAGAGTGGTGTTCTTAACCTATCAGAACTCGATTGAAACAAATCTGCTAAAAATGGTACTGTCAAAAGAAAAACTGAACCTCTTTATGAAAAATGAAGTTGTCGATGATGACGAACTCTATGACCGGTTTGGCATCAGTCCAGAAGTCTTCCACACATTCATGACGCTTAGTGAAGATCAGAATGGGAAACTACAGATTCGATGGGGCAATCAGAAAATCAGTTAGATGAAACCGCTATACTAAAAAATGTAAAGGGAACCGCCAGAAATGGTAGTTCCCTTTACATTCATAGTATTTTATTCCGCTGTGTCCGGCTCAGCAAGCATGACCCTGCATCTTTTCTTATAGCATGCAACCCCGTATTTTAAAATGTGCTCCATGCCTTCTTCACGAAGCGCTTCTTCATAACGGTTTGCTTCTATCTGCTGCAGGGCTTTTTTACAACCATCCTCCAGATTTCCGTTCTCTGCGTATTTTACCTCAATCACAATGCCCGTCTCTTCATCGTCCAGCGCCAACAGGATGTCGCTATACCCGTCCCCTGCTTCCCGGTTGGAAGATACAATCCATGCATTGTAACAGCTAAGAATCCCTAACAAGACGCCATGATAGAAATTTTCTTTCAGCCGTTTCTTTACGAAAGTATCCCGGATGCTGATTGTCTTTTTCAGGAATTCCATCAAACATTCCTCTGCTGTTTCTGCCTCCCCGTTTTTTAAGGCCTCCCCGAAACGCTCTGCCATCCCCTTATTCTTCCGCACATCTTCTTTGAAAAAAGCCATGATCTGTTCCGTAAAAATCTCCCTGATTTCTATGTTTGGAATCGCAAGGCTAAAACTCCTGCCCTCCGGTTTTCCCCTCTGTGTCAGATAACCGGTAGTAAAAAGGACACTCCACAAATTGTCAATCGATCCGTACATATCCTGGTATGTCATTTCCTGATGGATTTCTTTACGGATGGTCTCTCCGGCAATCAGTCTTTCAATTTCCAGTTTCGTAGAACCTGTGTCCGCACCTTGTATAAATCTCCTTACCGCATCGTTGCTGCTGGTATTAGACCAATAGTTTTGCGGCTGCGCCTCACGGTCTGCCCGGACAGCATCACAATAATTGAGCACATCCCAAGGGCAATATACTTCCACATCTCCAAACCGGTAGCCATCATACCACTCCTTTACCTCAGCATAGTAGCCCGATAACCCATAGTATTCCAGCAGTTCTCTCACTTCGCAGTCTGTAAACCCAAAATATTCATCAAATCGTACATCTGCAATAGACAGAACCCGCAGATTATTGAGCCCTGTAAAGATGCTCTCTTTTGAAATACGCATACACCCAGTCAGAACAGCCATCTGCAGGTTATCGTTTGTTTTCAGCGTCTGTTCAAACAAGTTTCGGATAAATGAGACCATTTTTTCATAATACCCCTGCTCATACGCTTTCGCCAATGGCACGTCATATTCATCAATCAAGATTACGGCTTTACTCCCATGATGTTTATACAGAAGGGCAGACAACGCCTTAAAACTGTAGCACATCCTTCCTTCGTCTACATGATATTCCAACAGCCCCCTGTATACTTCTTTATCATGCGCAGTCAGTTCTTTGCTCTCTAAAAGATATTGGAACTTTCCAAGCTCATACTGGAACATAGGTGCTGCCATTTCAAGCGCCTTCTCATAAGACATTGCGTTAATGCCCTTTAATGAGATTGATATTACTGGAAATTTCCCCATATACGTTTCACAAAGAGCCGTCTCTTTTGAAATCTTCAATCCATCAAAAAGCCTTTTGTCCGTATTGACATCAAAAAAATATTTCAGCATACTCATATTCAGGGATTTTCCAAATCTCTGCGGTCTAGTAAAAAGATTTACTTCTCCCCAATTTTCAAGCAATTCCTGAATCAATCCGGTTTTATCCACATAATAAAAATCTTCTGTCCTTATTTTTTCAAAATTTTCTATTCCTATAGGAAGCCTCTTTTCCCTTGTTTTCATTCGGCTGTCACGCTCCTATCCTCTTCCATACATATATGAAAGCACTCTTCTTTTTTGGTACATTTATTATAGCAGATATTAAAGCTAAAGCCTACTCCATTTTCTCTTTCCTCCCTCTTAGCTCCATTCTATTTCTTTCCCACCAGATCCGGCTCATCAAAAGTTCCAACCATACCAGATGCCGTCTTTTTTGAAAAAACGCTCATGCATCTGATAATAATAAGAAAAAGCCCTGCCAGTATCTTCCTTTTTCCATTGTTCCAATAATTTTAAGATTTCCTGGTCTGCATAAGGAATAAAAAATTCATAATCAGAAATCGTTTCTGAACCTGTATATTCCTTATACTCTGCCGGCTCATCACCCCGGATACTTCCAAGATACACCCTACCATATTTTTCTTTATATATGCGAATAAGCCTTTCTATATGCTCTTCATAAATATGCCTTTCCTTCAGTTGTAACAGACCATGGCCGCTTCGGATATGGGAAACCAGCTTTCTCAAAACATCTTGAATCCGACTGTCTCCAAAAGGACGTTCTTGCACATAGCTGCCGTTTCCCACAAGAATCTGTTTCGCATCCCTTTCCATGCTCTTTACAAATGCTTTATAGGGTGCCTTTACTGCATGCGGCATTATATACTCAAACTCCTCGATAACGTTGTCGGTCGCATCAGGCAGCATCGAATCCAGGCCTAAAAGATAGCAATATTCATATTGTAACCATTTCAGCAATTCTTTTGCCATCTGTTCCGGTTCATTTGCAAGATGTGATTTCCAGATATTCCCCTGCTGTGTGTCAAGGTACTGCATGCTGTAACCAAGCTCTGTAGAAAATCTAATATCTGCGGTTCCAAGTATTGTAAACGCTGGTTTGAATATTTCAAATAGTTTTTCTATTTTTTCATCCCTTTCCCTGCGTCCCAGTAAAACCGTTTCCTTCCGTTCTGCATTCCCCGTAAGGAGTATTTGAAAAGTAGCAAAATGAGGAATCCGTTTTTCTGTTTTTATATATACCGCAGATTTCTTCACGTTTATTTCAATCTGGAGGTCCCCGTCAATACAATACCCCTGTTTGCTTAGGGCTTTTTGAAATAATTTTTCTGCACAGGCACATCCCCATTGTTTCAAATGCTCCACAGTTTTTTCCTTCAGAGCCACCCACGCTTGCTCAGTTTTGAAGAATACAGGCTCCAAAAGTGTGACCTGACAATCTTTTTCATCGTAATAGACTAGCAGATACATCATACTGCCTCCAATCTTTATAACTTCTGTATAGTAAAAGCCGGAAAGAAGGAATTCTTAGACGTTTCTTTCCGGCTTAATTCTAAAAGAATTCTTTTCAAGTATGGACACTATCATATGCCATGTCCATGCAAGATAACACCGCCTACAATCTCCAGGTTATTGTGGATTTCAGCCATGCACCTTTGCTAAAACTATGCTTTTGTTATGTAGTTACTTCGCTATACCATTTCGTAGGCCAGCGTCTCTATCGCTTCCCTTTTTCACAGTTCTTAAAACTGGTAATTACCTTTTCTTTCTTTTTATTCTTCCTCCAATCAAAATTATTGTAAATGAAATGGCCCAAAGCAAACTAGGAATCCAAATAGGCGAAAGCACCCATACCCATGACCAGTCAATTAATTCTGTTAATTTCAAAACAACAAATACAAGAGTTAATACAGATGCAATTCCTATTCCTTCACTTTTCTTCATGAAATCTCTCCTTAAATATGTTTAATCATTGGTAAGTCTTTAAATTCTAAAAGATTATTTTCAGGTATGGATACTATAATGTGCGGTATCCATACATTCCTGTCCATGCAGGATAACGCCGCCCGTAAGCCCCGGACTACTCTGTCTGTCCATACGGTATTCCCGAAAATAAAAGCTATATGGAACGAAATCGTCATACAATACCACCTTGACGCTGCCTGGCCAAAGAAAATGCTGGGATAAAAATTTCCCCAGTTTTTTCTTCAGTTTCGGGTGTTTCACAACCTCTTTAAGATTTTTTTCACTCTTAAAGATAATCCTTGGCATTTTCGATTCCTGCAAATCCAGACATTTTACCAAAGTGTCTTTTCCCTGAAATGCTTCCTGAAATTTCTCATATGGGATGCAGATAGTCTCTCTTTTCCCTTGATAAGTATCTTCTCCTACAGCTTTAGACCAGAAGATTTGCATCTGTACCTTTTTCTGTCCGTCCGGTCCCTCTTGTATCCGTATATCTGCAAAGGAAAACATATCCCGTATAATCTGTTTCTCCTCTGTCGTCACTTTTTCGGCTTCTTCCCGCAGAATGTAAAATTTTCCGGGAGAAGGACCATTATGAGATACCGTCCAGATTTGGCACCCTTGTTCATTGCTTGCCATTTTAATCAGTTTACGCTTTTTCATCTTTTCCCCCTTTTAAGCCGCATCTTCATTTTTTGACACTGCAATTCGATAACCAGGTTCCTCATTTTCCGCAGTGCCCTCTGACAATAACTGCTTTCCTGTCAAGATAGACAGCATATTTTTGAAAACGCCTTTTAAGATTACATCTTCTTCATATTCACCTACTCTTGGAATATGGTATTTCTTCTCAATTTTCTCATATATAGCTTCTGATGTAAGATATTCTCCAGACATTGCCTTTTCACAAATTTTCAGGACATCTTCCGCCATCTCTTCCTGTCGTGCTCTCAGTTTCAAAAGGTACTCCGAGCCAGACATTTCCACCGCATGAGCAATCATCTCGATTTTCTGATATTGAAATCCTTTTGCTTGCAAAAGAATTTTCCCAATACCTTTCGCACTGTCCTGCGCAATGATGCCATGCAGGTATTGTGGAGTAAGTTCCAGACATTCCTTTCCTCTGAGAAGAATCGGATATATTTTTTCAGCCCGGAAAGGAAGAACCTCCCACTGAACACTTGCTAATAATTCCTTTAGTTCCTGATAATATGTGTATTCAGTTTCTTTGTCCGGCCAGCCATGCGTTTCATCATAAGCGGACGCAATCCAAAATATTGTTTCTATGTAATTCATCAAATACCCCTTTCCAAATCCTCTAATTCTTTTCCTTATCCATTAGAAATTCCATGCAGTTTTCTGTAGTCTTCTATGCCTTCCCGGTCAAACTCTGCCAATCTTTCCAGATTAAAAGCAACTTTTGCATATTTAACGAATCCGGAATGGCCAACTTCCGGCAGGATTTTCCCAAGCTCATGCTTTTTGATAAACTCCAGATGCTCTTCTGATAAAAAATCGCTGATATAGGCTTCATTTACCTTTGCCGGCTCAAATGGAAGATTTACTGTCAAATCCGAAAAATTTTCCAAACTCTCTTCTTCCATACGGAAAAGTCCGATATATAGCCGATTGCCAGCCATATAAGAATCTACTTTTAAGATCAATTCCTCATGCCCATATTCCCAGTCATAGCCCAGTGTCTTCATTTCTTCCATATATCCTGTTCCTTTCTAAAAACCGTCAGGCTCATGTTTTTGCCATACAGAAGGACGCCGGATTCCAGCGTCCTTCTTTTCATAGTGCTTCTATGCAGCAAGCATCATGGCACAATTCTCTGCCATCTGATACTCAAAGCAGTACTGGTAATGTTTTGTTTCAAAGGTCACGTGATCCGCTTCATCTTCTACGATTTTCTGTACATTTTCTGTTTTTTTCCAAAAACCGTCTTCTAAGTACCATGCCGGCCACCCTACCTTCAAAGGTGTCTGTACCCGTCCATATTTCCATATGGTATGTTTCTTTCTTCCCATTCGTGTTCCTCCTTTCTGGTCATATTGCTCCTGTGATATTACATCCTCCTTCCTGTGCCCTAAAAAAAGCATCTATTATCCTCAAAATAGTACATGCCATTGACACCCTCACACTTCTATAATGAAGAAATTTTCTGTAAAAATTCTTCTTCTGATAAAATTGGGATTCCCATCTGCTTCGCCTTTGCCAGTTTACTTCCTGCCTTTTCTCCACAGATTAGGTAATTTGTCTTTCTGGTAACAGAATTTCCCGGAATCCCACCAAGCTCCAGAATTTTATTATGAATCCCATCTCTGGTAAAATTCTGCAATTTTCCGGTTGCTACAATAACACAGCTGCTAAATGGATTATCTTTTCTTTCTGCCATATGTATGTCCTCCTCATGAAAAATCATTTCAATCTGTAAGTCCCGCCACTGGTTCCGATTATCTTCATCGGCAAACCATGTATGGATATTACGGTTAAGGGTTTCGCCAAAATCCTCCAGCTTTGAAAAATCATAATCGCCGCTAGCAGCCTCCTCAAACGCATCCAGATTGTTATGAAAAATTTTGCTTAATTCCCTGCTTTTCGTGCGTCCTATCATCGGAATATCCATTGCCGTCAGATAGTGCGCAAAGTCTGTATTTCTGCTGTCTTCAATGGCTTTTATCAGCTTTTCATAGGATTTTTCGCCAAAGCCTTCCATATGGATTATTTTCTTCCTGTACTGACGAAGATAATAAAGGTCCTGAAAACAGGAAATCCATCCCAGACTTAAAAAACGTCCCAGAATGGCTTCTGACAATCCCTCAATATCCATTGCTTTTTTCTCCGCAAAATGGACAAACTTTCGCAAAATCTGGCTCTCGCATTCCGGATTATCGCAATGGAGTGTCTCAATCTTTTTCCCTTTTTCGGTCTCCCGCACATAGACCCTCGTAGGGCTTTTGCAGCATGGACAAAGTTTTGGGTAGGTATCTTCGTAATTACCCCGATCCAGATTTCCTTCTACGTGCGGAATAATCATATTCCGTTTCGACACTTGAATCCTGCATCCCGGCATAAGCTCCAGTTCCTTGATAAACGTCAGGTTATGGAGGGTTGCTCTTGACACTGCACATCCATCTATTTCAATCGTGTCAAATAATGCTACGGGCGCCAATTCGCCGGAACGGGAAGGTGTCCAGCTAATCTCCCTCAAAACCGTTTCATAAGATTCATCTTCAAACTTAAATGCCAGACCATTCCGGTAAAATCTCTCCGTCCGGCCAAGGCTTTCTGAATACCGATAACTATCATAAATAGCCACGATTCCGTCAATTGGAATGTTTTTTCTTTCCGCAGCCGTCTTCAGGTGCTGCACCCAAAGTTCTGTTTCCTCATTGCTCCTTTCGGGTTCCAGATAGATATACGGGCAAACTGAAAACCCCATATGTTCCAATACAGATAAGCACTTTCCTCTGCCTTCCTCCCGTATCTCTTCCAGTCCTTCCAGCACATTGAACGGCATAAACCTTACACATCGCCCCTGACAATGTTTGGGATTGCTGCTCTGAACGGAACCAGATGCCAGATTTCTTCCATTCTTCGGAGCTTCCCCATTTTCGTCCCTCAGCACTTCCTGCAGCCGTTTAAAATCATCCTGACGGATAAATGCCTCTCCAGACAAAACAAGCCTCTTTTGATATGGAATTGTTACGGGAATACCCTTTATAAACGGAACATTCCGCAGAACATTCTCTCCCGTTTCTCCATCTCCTCTGGTAGCTGCTTCTAAAAGCCGTCCTTTTTCATAAGTCAGCTTTATGGTCAGCCCGTCCAGTTTCAACATCAATAAGACCATGTTTTTCTTTGCGAACTTCTTCAGTTCTTGGATTTCTTTCGTCTTATCCAAAGATAGTAGCGGAACCGGGTGCCTGATTTTCTCCAGCTTTCCTTCTGGGTAATATCCTACATGCTGTGTAGGGGAATCTGCATAGACAATTCCGGTCTCCCTCTCCATTTTCTCCAGTTCCTCAAACATAGCGTCATATTCCGCATTTGACACCAATGACTGATTCCTGTTGTAGTAGGCTCTCCGGTAACGGTTGAGTTCCAGAATCTTAGAACGCATTTCTTGGATCTTATCCATCGTTTCCTCCTTTCATTGTTTTTCAATCCTCCTTTCCGGCACATTTTTAGCTTCCTTATAGAGTTTTCTGCACAAAAAAAGCACTGATTATTCTCTTTATAAAAAATAATCAGTGCCATTCTATTTCACTTATATAAGCGCAGAAAAACTGCAAAATTTAGCTCCCGGTTTCATTACCCGGATAAAATTTCCATAACCACTACAGCTTAGAGGTTATAAAATGTACCATCTATATTCTAATAAAATTCCCATTTTCTGTCAACCGGTTTTCACCCTCTAATCATGGATGTCGATATTTTCTTCATTATCTGGGATGTCTAGTGAAAGCATCATGTCTATTGGCCAATCTGGCTTGCTAACCTTTTTCATACTATCCGATTTTTCATCATATGCATAAATATTTACTCCCTGTTCCGAAAGCACTTCCAAAAGTTCTTTCATCTCTTTATATGTGCCTGCCAATCTTTTAGGGTCTGTAACATAAATCGAACCAAACTCACTTTTTCCTGCTTTCTCGATTAACTTCAAAAAATCAGGTCTTTCTTCATCTAAAACCGAATAGCCGTTATCGCAGAAGACTTCCATCGATTTGTCTGTGTAACCAGCTTTTCTTGCCATGCGCATGAGCAGATCTGCTTGTGCCTGCGTTCCTAAGTCATTTTTAATGCTGCTCCTATAATATACTGCTACTTTTTTCTCCATGTATAACCTCCTACAAATCATAGTCTACACACTTACTCCTATATTACCCATGCTGTCTCATCATCGACTGAATCCGTGTCATACCATTATGGACATCTTGAAACGATGGGTGCTGGGGATATTCCTGTCTAAGAGCAATATTTCTGCTCCTTCCCTGCTCTGCACTTCCTTCTGTTCCTACGTAGATATAATAGCTGTCACATTTTCCCACATTACATTTTTTGTGGTTCTTAATCTCTTTTTTTGCCTGATGTTGTTCAATCATATACATTCTAAGTTCGTCCTGGGACATCCTGTATTTTAACTGCATATAATAGAAAATCTGCCATATCTTTCTTCAGGAATTCCACTGAATTGTCCAAAATATGATTTTCCAACATCACGAAACTATGATGTACCGGATATGTCCTTTCCCCCGCAAATATCCAGCCAACATACTGCTCGGCCGGATATCCGGCATCTCTTAGTGCCCGTGTAAGTTTTTCTGCATTTGAGAAGCATTCTCCAAGCCTGACTTCTAAGGTGTCAAAAATTTCTATTACTTTCGGATCAGTAATCGGTTCGGTATTATCCGGAGTCACAATACGATAATTCTCCTTCTCCAACGGATATAGCCTTGAGGGAATCTATGATATATTTACTATAGTATAAAATCTGTTTCAAAACAATAATGTTAGCCTATAAAATTGGATTATTTTTCCTTCTGTTCATCTCTCTTCCTCTCAATTCTGACGACCGTTCATATCAAACACTCAATATCTTTCCTGTTAATAACTCTCAGCTATTAAACTGACAAAAATTTTAGTATCCTATCTAGCACCGGAGTAAACATATAAAAATTTCAAAACTTTTAATGGATATATAATTTATAGTCTATTTATCATCGATTCTATTGTAAACTTATTTCTCCATTTTTTTAATGTGTTCCATCTTATATCGTTTCTATAATGTCAAGCCTAAAAGCATTGATTTTCCATATTTATTTCAACTTGACACCTCATAAAAACAAAGCTAAAAGCATCCTCTGCTTGATGATTCTAAAGGTATACCGAGTGCCAGCTAAGCTTTCTTTATTAATGCTTGTGTCTTTTTTTATGAAGCCACTCTTGAAACGAATTACATTCAATCAATCCTGTTGTATACCAATATTTTACTTCATAAGCCTCTTCTAATATTGCATTTTTATACAACATATAACTTCTTTTCAAATATTGGAATTGCTTTTCCAGGTCAAATGTACTATGATATTGCTTTTCATTTTTTTTCGCTAACTCTACATTTTTATATATGTTATCAGCTATTCTTTCCAGTGGGAGATTACTCTGTGTTTTTATAATATTATATTTTTCTATTACATTACAGCCACTAAAAGTTAATACTTTTTCCAAATAATCTACTACGAATTCTGCTCCAGAGTTATCGGCAATAGAAATTACGATTCCCATTTTTCCAGATAGTTTTAAGATATGGAACCAATATGCTATTCTATCAATAAAATTTTTGATAATACCCGAGACATTGTTAACATATACTGGAGATATTATTATAACTAAGTCAGCTTCTAATATGTTTTCTTTAACACTATTGAATCCATCAACATCATCCAGCGGACAAATCCCATTATCAAAACAAGTTGAGCACCCATTACATGAACTAAGGTTTAAATTTTCTCCTATATAAAAGTCTGTTTTATCTCCAACATCATTAAACTTTTTTTGTAGCAGCTTTGCTAATTCTGCTCCTACTGACCTTTTATTCCTACTTCCAGAAATACAAAATATTCTCATAAAATCACCTCCTAAAGTACCTATGATTAATTAAGTAAAAATGCTGTATCCCAAGCAGATTTTTTTGATTTTAACGATAGTTCTAAAATTGTTAGTAAAGTGCCTGTTACACCATCCAGCAAACCCACTGTATTAAATAGTTTCTTTCTTCCTCTATCAATCTCTACATTAGCAAAGCCAAATGGCAAGTTTTCGTCATAAAAAGAGATTATGTTGTCTAACAATCGTTCACTTTCATGCAAAAACTTTTCTTCTCTTAGCAGGAGGTAAAATTTATAGTATATATATGCCAAACCAGAATACCCATGGCAAAAAGTAGGTGAAAAAATTCCTTGAGTTCTACCTATTCTATCCATCATTGCATTATAGCTTTGTTCTCTTATAAATTTGCTGTCTAGTGCAAGAGAACTCAATAATAGTGCATATGCCACACCAGGAGTCCCATAACACCATGCATCTCTAATGAATTTTGTGTTATTACATCCATTTATATACTCTTCAATGCTAACCTCACCATTCCATCCGTATTCACCTGGAAGTTTCATTTTTAACAAGTCATTTGAAATCAACTGTATTGCCTTTAATTGTCCCGGAATATGTACGCCTTTATTATACGCTTTACTAAGTGCTATAAGAGGTCCTGCTATACCATGAGAAATCCCCAAGTTAAGAATCCCATTAGGAAAAATATTTTTTTCCACCTCAGTAAATAAGTGTTCTTTAGAGATATGCCACTTTGGAATATCCTTATAGCTGCTTTTTTTATATCCAGAAAGCGAAACTAAATATTGACCAGCTTGAATTACTTCTTCTTTAGTGTCGTATTCATTTTGATCTAGCGATAATAGAAGATTGACTATTCCGGCCACTCCTTCAATAGTATCATAATCAAAAATATCCAGTTCTTGTTTTTTTAATATGGTTTCTAGCTCTTTATTAAATGTCGTTTTTAAATAATAAAAAATGTTTTCCCTTGCTTTTCTTAAATACTTACCTCCATTAGAACACAAATCTAATACTAGGCATATTCCTGCATAACCAGAAAACAATGATGCTGTAGTAATCTGCTCTTTTTGGATTTCCTCAAATACTACTTTTAAATAATTGTTGCAATAAACATTCCACCCTTCTTCAGGAAAATTTAAATCCAATTCATTAAACAGCAAACATAATCCCAAATATCCATGACTAAGCGTTGAACGATTAATATGTGCATTTCCATTTTCTGCGAATACTCCTTGTTTTTCTTCTTGTCTCATTATGTTTTCAACCATCGGCATATCTGCCATACGTTTCGCTATCTTTTTGACAAGTTGTACATTATTCATATTCATACCTTTCATTATCTTTTAGTTCCTTGTAAACAGGGCAATTTTTATACAATTCTTCATCTTTCCCTATGCCTACGATTTTCCCTTGATCCAAAACAATTATCTTAGATGCTTTTTTAGCAGCAGCAACTTTATGAGTAATAAATATTCCTATTTTTCCTTTACATATATCTGTAAAAGAATCAAATACCTTCACTTCTGCTTCAGCATCCAATGAAGCACTAGGTTCATCCAATAAATAAACATCACGACCTCTAAAGTATGCCCTTGCCAAAGCTATTTTTTGCCATTGTCCACCTGATAATTGTCTTCCATCGTCAAACCAGTTTCCAAGTTGCGTATATATTCCTTCTTTCTGAGAGATAATATTACCAAATAAGTCTTCATCAACTTTATTTAAAGCACTAATTACTGCCTGTTTATTATCCTTTTGGTCTAAGTCCCCCATAAAGACATTTTCATCCAATCTCATTTCATACTTAATAAAATCCTGAAATAAGACCGAAATGTTATTTTTATAACTTTTTATATCTATTTTTTTTATGTCTATACCATTTATATAAATTGTGCCTTTCTCAATAGTATATAACCCACAAAGTATTTTCAATAAACTACTCTTACCTGAGCCATTTTTCCCAACAATAGCAATTGTATCCCCCTTTTTAATTACTAAATTAATATTATGTAACACATCAATCTTATTTTTATAACCAAATGACACTTTTCTAAATTCTATCTTTTCTATTTTATTTATCTTTAATCCACCACTACTTTTCTCCGGTAAATCTAAAAATTCAAAAAATAATTTCATATATAAATTACTATTGTATAAAGAATAAATACCATTTAACAAAGTGGTTGAATTGGATTGCAAAAGTGTAACCGTCTTAATATAAGTTGTAACATTACCAATTAAGATTTCTCCTAAATATGCTGATCTAGCTGCAATATATACAACAGTTGCAACTAGCATTTCCTGAATAATATTAAAAAAGGAGGTGAACAATGCTTTTTTCTTTTTCACCTGCATTCTTTTAGAAAATAGCTTCTTTTTTATTGTAAGAAAATTTGGAAGAAAAAATCTTTTTAATCCAAATATACTAATTTCTTTAAAAGCCAAATCATGTGTCATTAAATAGCTGTAATACCATGCTTTTCTTTCTTCTCCACTCATTGCATATTGAACATTAAATTCTTCTTTACCTATTTTTATGTAATAAAATACATTTATAAATAATAACAAAAGCAAAATTGGTACAATCTGTGGTTTCCAACGAAATATAATCAATACTGCTACTATAGCTGAGAACAAAGCTGACACTATACTTACAATAGATTGCAATACTTGAAATGGTTTAAATGAAACTTCGCTCTCTAATCTTGTAATCTTATTATAAATTTCTGAATCCTCAAAATTTTCCAGTGTCAGCTTTGCACATTTTTCCATTAGCATATAATTTAAATTATACGCTATTTTCATTTGCATTTTTTCTTGTACATAAGTACTAATATTATTGATCAGAACCTCGACTATAGAAAAGAAAATGTAATAAGTTATGGCAGCAACTACGATACTAAAATTTTTTTTTAATTGCAATACATTTAACAAATTTTGTGATAAAAGCATTAGTAAAAAAGGAATACATCCCGCCAGTGTAGAAAAGAGTATCATTAAAAACAACAAATTTTTATCACTCATTCTTACTATTTTAATGCTCAAGAAAATATAATCTATATTGTTTCTAATCTTTTTTATTACTTTCATTATTCAACATCTGCTTTCTTAAATATTTTTGTCCATGTAATGTTCTATATGCATAGTTCATTATTTTTTGTTCAAATTCCCTATTAATCCCGAATAATCTATTACAATGCAAATGAATTACACTTCCAATAATATCATCATATATATTTGTAGGACTTTCCTCTAATATAATCTTTTCAATATACATTTTCACTGCTTCAGTTCTTATTTCCAAGCAATTTAAAAACTGCTCTAATGTTCTGTTTTTTCTTAAATTAGACCAATTATTATAAGCATCGCATTCTGTCACAAATTCTTGCTTTACCTTTTTAAAGTCCTCTAAGTACTTCTTTATGTCAATATTAGCTTCCAAAAACTTATATTGCTCTTCAAAAGATAATCCAAATGCTTGTAGATACTGAAGAATAGAAATTACTCCGTACTTTTCTTTATCCTGAGTCATATCGAATGATGATAAAATTCCCATAACAACACAGCTATCCATATGGAAAAGTTTTTCTGCATACGGCATCACATTAGCGCCTCCATACCTTTCGGTTTCAGGAATATACGTATCAATACAATATGAATTAACTAGCCGTTTATCTTTAAGTTCTGGAACCAAATTATTAAATGAGGTAAGAATTTTGTAAAGTTCATTGCTATCACCTCTTATTCGCAATCTAATATGAGGTTGTGGATCAACATATCTCATAAAGAAGAACTCTTCTTTAATATACTGAGAATTAATCCAAAAATTCAAAAATTCTATTAACTCTTCCTGGCGTTCTAATGGACCATATAATTTTAAGAATAGCCACTCCTCAAATGGTAGATTATAATTATTATCATTTTTTAAAGTTTTAATTCCTGTCTCTTTTTTTTCAATTGAATACCTAATATTATTTCGTACAAATGGTAAAACAACTTCTACACAATGCGGTTTGTTTTCAATACTTAAGTACCCTCCAGTTTCTACTTTTTCTAACTCCATAGAAGAATTTTTCTTGTAATAACTATATAGCAGTTCTATATAATTTTCTTTTCTTAAATCCAAAAGAAGCCTATTGTCTGCCACAGTAAAATAGACCTTATCAGGAATTTTTAATTCTTCTATGAGTGCTTGAAATCCTCGTCTAAATTCCTCATATGAAGCTTTTTTTGCAATATGAAGACTATAGTGAGTAAAACGCCATTTTTCATTTGACACTATAATATCTTTATATCGAATTTCTGGAATATAAGTAAAATCCGCATAATAATTTTCCCAAACAAATTTGCTAAGTATATTGTATTTGGAGTCAGATATGTCCAATAGTAATCTATATACATTAGGCAGTAACCTATAATTTAGCATATTAGTCATTTTAACCTTTACACGTTTTTTCAGCTTACTATCTTTAATATATAAATGCCCTAATCTGGTATCATACCCAACAACAATATCTTGTAAACTTATTTCTTTTGAGGCATTGTAAGAATCTGTATAGCAGCATAAATTGTATTCTGCCCCAGTAACGTTTCTTATTACATTCCCTATTCTAATATTATATGGGAGAAATGAAAGTTCACAATCCACTTCCTCATCTATAGAAAAGTCTTTAATATTTTTAATATGTTCTTCATAGTTCTCTGAAAAGTATCCAAACCGTCCAAATGTTTTTCCAGTACAGATAGATCCGACATTAGGCCCCAAACTAAATTTGAGTTTTCCATTTTCTGTTTTCAACATGAAATTCAATTCTAAAGAAGCTGGATATTGTTTATCATCAATGTCCATTATCACTTTATGAATATCCTCATCAAAAAGTTGAATATAAGAATTACTTTTCACCGCATATGCATATTTCTCCAAAAAATACTCTTTGAGCCAAAAATTATCTTTTTCCTCCACCATCGGCTTTGTGTATTTATTAGAGGGATTATTGTAATCAGATGGTGCCCCTATTCCAAAAGACTCATCCAACAATTCGTAAATGGGAACTTCTATATATGGACCGTATTTCTCCAAAAATTTAACTTCATAGTCATATAAAAGGGCTTTATTATCCGCTTTTTGTAATTCATTAAAATATGTTATGAATTCACAAATTAAATTAGCATCTTTATTATGTATTGATATAGGTAAGTTTCTCCATTCGCAGTCTATTTGAAGCAAATCTGATTTCTTATGGTCATGAATCGTTTTCATTTTGCTGTAGATATTTTCTAACATCGCACATCCATTACCAAGTTCAGTTTTTTCATACAACTTTATATCATTTTGTATTTCTAATAAACTTACTTTCACTTCACTTAATTCAGAATATTTTTCCATCCGTTCTATTAAGCATGACAGTTCATCAGAATTGCAAATTGGCACTCTGAGTTCTGATAAAATATAGGACTTTTCAATAAGTTGAACGATAAATTGCTCTAACGTACTATCTTCTCGTTCTGGATATGCTTTCTTCAGTTCGTCAAAGATATCATCAAAATCCTGATAATCCTTTTCACACATTTTCTCTATAATTACAAATGGGTTAGTACGTAAGATACTAATTTGCCCATTACTATTTTCATAATCATACGGGAGATACACTCTGTCGCCTAGCGTATAAACGGATTTATTTATCTTATATGAAAAAGTTTTGTAATGTTTTTTTTCGAGGTCTCTTATTAACGAATAAAGCCATTCTATATCAATGCGACAATGTTTTTTAATACATACCCCTTCAGAATTATTGTTACTATCTTTTATATCCTTTATTTCACATCCAGAAAAAAGGCCAAAAGGTGTCGTTCGATATGCTGCTCTATTTTGATAACTGAGCAAAGAGTTTTTTAGCTGTTGCTTAGTTTTAACACTCATATTAGAAACAGGGGTTGATTCTATCATTTTATATAAGCTAGGACTTGCTATTAACAATTGTTCTCGAAATATTCCATTATTCCAAAACTCATTACATAAGTCTTCTATTGTATCATTCTCTTCTCCAAAACCACACTCACTAATTGCAACTCTAACCAAATAAAATGGCATTAAATCATATATTCTTTTCATAATATACCTCCAAAAAAAGGCTGTATAACATACAATTTATACAGCCTTTTCATATTTTACCACATATTACTTTTAATTAATTGTGGTTGTAAAGCAAACAATAGCCCAACAAGAACCTGGTGTACACAGGTAACGGCTGCTTACTCTCGGTGTCGGCTCATTGTCACCGTCTGCTGCTGTTCTGATTTTCAGATCAAAATCATCATATTTTGCCATTTCTAATACTCCTTTCATTATTTATTGAAAATGCATTTTCCTTATTTCCTTTGCGCATAAGTATAATATCATTGATTACAGGTATTTTTTGTAAAATGTAACAAAATCGAACTTACTCGTAATTTTTTCTTTCATGTTATTCTAATATCAGTAATTCTTATCCCCATAGAACATTAATTTCATATCGTTAAAGCCAAAAACGTCTATACGAAATAAAACCTCATAACAATATTCCTACCTACTACTTATTGAAAAATAACCGTCAGTCTTCTATGCTAAAAGGTCAACGGTTATCAACAGAATTCTTTTACCAGTGGATTCCAAGGCAGATAATTATACAAATATTCAGAACGTTCAAGAAATGCGTTTCCCACGCATATCAGACAGGATATATTTTATATACTTCATCGGTGCAAGCACATTCGCTTTCGCCGTCTCAACCAGTATAGCACAGATAGCGCTTTACTCCTGAAACTACATTGTATCCGGAGTAGGCATCTGTATGAATATTACCTTCATATCCTTTCAGAAATGTATCTGGATATTTCTCACTCCGCCCCAGTTGATACTCAGAATATCGGATAGAATTTACAGTATCCTTCATGTTGCAGCAGATTCACATATAGAAATCGGATGTATTTTCCTGTCCCGGTTCTTTTAACACCTGTATATGTGTTTCACCGATATGAAGGTATCTTTGCTTCAGCAGTTCCTTCTTAAAACGGTGAACAATATATACAAGCCAGTCCCGATAAAAGAGCCGATTGTTGGTCTGCACACATGTGGATACTGTTTTTCTTTCGGGGCAGTTCTTCCATGGTAGGCTTTTAAATTTGGGAAAACCAGTAATAATAACTGAGATATCGTGCTGTTCACACCAAATCTGATTTGTCAGTCCGGAAGCCCTGTATTTCCGTATCACATCCAGCCAGTATTGACATTTCACCTGTTTGCCTGTGATCAAAGAAGAAAAAACCATAAGCCTGCTCCTTAGACTGGATTTAGAGTTTGTAGAGTTAGCTCCAAAAACCAATAGTTTACATGCAATATCCAGAGATTTCGATACACTTTCTTATTTGACCTTTACATTGAAAAAGCGGCCCTGATTAGTTCAAAGCCGCCATTAAAAATAATATAATTCTTAAATTTTACATGGAATCTTTATTGTTACTTCTGCTCCTCCTGTCTCCTGTGAATTATTCAATTCTAGTTGTCCCTCGTGATTCTTGATAATTACATTAGCAGCATACAGCCCAATACCGTAGTGTATTTTGGAACCTCTACTCATATCCTCCATATAAAATTGTTCAGTACCATGCTTTAATGCTTCCATTGAAAATCCAATTCCTGTATCAGTTATAACAAATATCAGATAATTGTCTTTTACATACACACAAACAGACACTTTTCCGCCAGAAGGTGTACGTTCCGTAGCATTTGATATAACATTGGCAATCGCTCTAAGTAAAAGCGTTTGATCTACCCAAATTTCGCTAACATTACAATGACAATCCCAAATTGACGTCAAATTATGAATCGCACACAATCCTTTCAATTGGCATTCAATTTCTGTAAGAAAATTTTTACACTCAATCTTTTGTGGACAGAATTGATAGCCCTTCCACGATTTCGTAACTTCAATTAGCATTTGCACATAGTTTTGCATCTGCAGGGAACTACTTTCTATATATTCAGTATATTTCCTCTGTGTTTCTGATAGATTAGATTCCAAAAGAAGTTCTGCATTTCCTCGAACAATAGTAAGTGGTGTTTTTAAATCATGTGCCAAAGCAGACATTTGACGTTTTTTTTCCTCTTCTGACTTCCATTGCTGTTCCAAAGCATCTTTTAGCGCAGTACGCATACGATCCATTGACTGAAGTATCACATCTACTTCCTTGATTCCACTTGTCGAAATGAGAAAGTCTAAATCTTGATGCTCCACTTTATTAGCAACAAAAATCAACTTGGACATTTTTTTGTTTAAAGCTTTTCCGAAGGACCTTGCAACCAATAGGATTATCAAAAGCATACTTAAAATCGTCAAGATAAAAATAAGTATTTGTGGAGGTAAAAGTACTTTTCGAAAAAAGGAAGATTTATATTGTGGAAATAGACTATAGCGTAAAACACAATACTCTGTACCTCTGTCAATAACCATATAATTGTATTTTCCACTTTTTATACTTTTTTCTTGTACAGCATCCCAGGCTTGCTTTTCACCATTTCCAGTTATATTCCCGCTTTTCATTTTCCCGCCCAAATCAAAAACGATATACTCGCATAATTCTGGAATACTGTCATCCGTTATTTTTTCCTGCTTTTTGATTTCACTAAATGCACTTTCTGCCTGTTCCTGTGCATAATCCGCTGGATACACAAACTTGTCATTCATTAAAAAGTTAAATAAAATCAATAAAGCAATAGCCGTCAACAGCATAAAGATAAAAATATATGCGAAGTACTTTAGATAGAATAAACTTAGTGGAATTTGTATTTTCCTCTTTATTCTTCCCATTTATACCCTAGCCCCCATACAGTCTTAATTGGTGTATAACTATATTTCTGTAATTTATTACGTATGTTTTTAATGTGAGTAATAATGGTATTTTCATTACTTTCGCTATCAAAGCCAAACACATTTTCTAGAATTTGCTCCTTTGAAAACACCTGCCTTTGATTTCTTGCTAAAAACTCGCAAATTTCATATTCCCCTTTTGTCAAAGGAACAGCAACATTCTTAACCAAGAGTTGCTTTGCTGAAATATTAAAACTTGATTGTTCAAACGAAAGTCGAATAGAATGTTCCCTTTTCTCACGTCGTAAATGAGCTGTGATTCTTGCTCTCAATTCCAAGACACCAAAGGGTTTGCAAATATAATCGTCTGCACCAACAGCCAAACCACTTACCAAACTATTTTCTTCGGATTTTGCAGTCAAAAAAATAATAGGACAATCCACCTGATTTCGCAATTTTTTGCATACGGTAAACCCGTCAACTCTAGGCATCATAACATCTAACAAAATCAAATCAAAAGAACTAATTGTTTTATAATCGATATCTCCCGGATTTGATATTCCTGTTACATAATGTCCATCTTTACTTAAAATATTTTGTATCATATCTAAAATACCTGGTTCATCATCAACTGCCAAAATCTTTGCCAAATCTTGTCACCGTCCTTTAAAAACAAAGCAATTTTTAATACTTTAGTTTCACCTATTTTTATATTATAATTGTTTGTCCTTGTAAAGTAAACTTTAATCTGCTATTTTGGTACCTTCCCATCGACAAGCCCAACGGCTATAGACAATCATCCCAACAATAATTACAAAAAAGACTATAAATATAGTTTTTTGCAATTCTACATAAGCAATTGTTTCTCCGGTATATGCTTCGAGAAATGTGGTTACCATCCTCGCTGGCCACACAGAGGGGACATATTTCCAAGTAGAATCTCCCAATCCTGTAAGAAATAATGCTGATAACACACTTTCAAAAATACCAAAAGCAATAGATACACCATTATTAAATTGAAATGAAATAACTAAATGTAGAAGATACAAAGGTATGCTACTCATCAACATTATCAAAGCAGCAAATAAATGAAACCGCGTATCAATAATCTGACCGTGTAATCTAAATTGAAATATTATACCAAAAATCAAAGAGGCTGATAAAAGTGATCCAGCGCAAAAAATCAAAAGCATTATAAGTTTGGACAAAAATGGTATTACTTTTGATGTTGACATCAGCATCACCTGAAAGTAACCGGAAGTTTGTTCCTGTTCTGCTAAAATTGCACAAAACACCCCTATTAAAAATGGCAATGCCATTCCAAGTACTTGATAGTAAACATTTACTTTCACATAATCATCCCATGGTGCATAAGAATAATATGCACTAAAAATAAAAGCAGTCAAAATTGGAATAAAAATATGAGCATTTCTAATTGAAAGATGTCTAGTTTTTAAAAAATCTGCTTTGAGATAACGTAAAAACATGAAGTTATTTCACCTCCATTTTTTCAAACCAAATTTCAAAAAGAATTGTACATATAATAAACCATACCAACGATAACAAAATTCCCGGTAAAATTACATTAACATTCAACAATTCACTTCCGTCAGGAATTGGCAAACCATTTGGAAGCAATCCCAATGTAGGGCACATTAATCGAATTGGGATAGAAGGCGGAAAAATCCACCAAAACCCTCTGTCAGCTACAGTTGCCACACCACCAATTGAGATAACCATACAAACAAAAATATCAGCAAACATACCCCATCTAGCGCTTAAAAATAGATAAACTGGAATTTCCCACAAATATGAGATAGTCAATAGAGCTATCGCCGCTACTGCGCCACTAACTGGTATTGTTGTACCAAAGATGGCACCACCTATCGTCGCACCTACAAAAATAATTATGTTGGCTGTAAAAAGCCCTAATCCAATGTACAATATTTTTCCCAAAATTAGTTTTTTACCTGATATAAAAAGACTTTTCAAGTTATAATAATGATTCTTTTTGTCTTTTGCTATACTTAAATAACACATTACTGCTAATGTTCCCGGTAGTAAAGTACCATACCACCAATTCCAAGCTCCAGCCGGAAAAGCATCTTCCAGTCCTCCCGTCAACCCCAACACCAACAACAAAGTTATTACTGGTGCAATTATTGAGAGAAATTTACCAAAAGTGCGTCTAACCTTCAAGTTTTCAGCTTTTATAATATTATACATTTTACTCGCCAACT
>ERZ1643250.547-NODE-547-length-39562-cov-6.130205_pt1 | contig 39562 bp, 39 predicted proteins | sample MGYA00579262_ERZ1643250 | MGnify/ENA primary metagenome ERZ1643250 (study PRJEB29033, sample SAMEA4952265) | chicken gut metagenome | biome: Broiler Chicken; feature: Gastrointestinal Tract; material: Caecum | place: Ireland | collected 2018 | study: Broiler...
CTTTTTATTTAGGAATAATTCCTATCTTTGCCAATAATAATTATACACTAACATCGCTTTACCATACTAATTTCTGTTATCTTTCTTCAGATCCCGCCCTTCTTTTTGTATTCCAGCTGGATCGTATCAGCGATCAGCGCGATAAATTCAGAGTTTGTGGGCTTCCCTTTCCCGGTGCTTACCGTGTAGCCGAACAGCTCGTCCAGTGTATCCAGTTTCCCCCTGCTCCAGGCCACCTCGATGGCATGGCGGATTGCCCGCTCCACCCGGCTCGAGGTGGTCTGATATTTTTTTGCAACCGTAGGATAAAGTATTTTTGTTATTGCATTGAGCACGTCCATATCCTTCACTGCCATGATTATGGCGTCCCTCAGATAGTGATACCCTTTTATATGGGCCGGTATTCCGATCTCATGCAGCATATTTGTCACCCGGCTTTCCAGATCCTCTGCTCCTGCCGTACCCTCCATTTTCCCATTTTCACTTTTTTTCTCGTAATTTCGGAACATTTTTCTGACGGATTTTATCCTGTCCAGCAACATATCATTGTTGAACGGCTTCATGACATAGTAGTTTGCACCTCTGTTAAAGGCGTCTTCTGTAATCCTTTCCTGGCCAACCGCTGTGATCACGATAAAATATGGGCGTTTGTTGACAGAATTATCCTGATTGACTTTCTCCATCACTGTCAATCCGTCCATTTTCGGCATAATCAAGTCGAGAAGAACGACGTCTGGCTGTCTGTCTTTGATAATCTGACACATCTCCTCACCATTTTTCGCTTTTCCAACCAGATTAAGTTCTTTGTCCATGCTGATTATGTTTTCCAGCACATCAAGAATTTTCTGGTTATCATCAGCGATGGCCACATTCAAATGCTCCATTCTCTTCTCTCCCTCATATCTGAGAACCTGCTTTGAAAACGCCACCTGCTTATTATATCTGCACAATTTTGCAGAATCAAGGGGATTTTGTAACACTATTTCGACAGTTTTTTCGACAAAAAAGATTATTCCGCCTGTTCCAGCATATTTTCAATAAATATGCCGTATCCCATCGTCGAATCCTGTACAAATACGTGTGTTACAGCGCCGATCAGCTTCCCGTTCTGAATGATCGGACTTCCGCTCATACCCTGGATGATGCCCCCTGTTTTTTCAAGAAGTTCCTGATCCGTCACTTTTATGACCAGTCCCTTGTTGACTTCCGCACCTGACATGTCGATATCTGTCACCTGAATATCGTATTCTTTCAGTTCATTGTCAATAAAGCAGCGGATCGTGGCGTCTCCTTTTACAATTTCTTCCTTCCGGGCCGTCTCTATGGGAATCTGCTCCCCGAACAGATCATCGATCCTGTCGATCGTACCATATATGCCGGCATCCGTGTTTTTATCGATCGTGCCGAGAACATTAAAATTATTGTAGATGATAATGCCTTCCATGCTGCCCGGATTTCCGTCTGTTCCTTTTGTGATATCCTGTATGCTTGTCCGGTAGACTGTGCCGTCTGATATGGACATGAGCACATTGGTATCGGTGTCATGGATTCCATGCCCCAGCGCGCCGAACCGGCTCTGTCCTGTCACAAATGTGATCGTCCCCAGTCCCTGAACGTTATCTCTGACCCAGATTCCCAGCCTGTATTTATCCGGCTTATATTCCACCGGACGGATTCTCACGTCTATCAGGTCGTCCCCTCTGCGGACAGTCAGAACGACTTTTTCATCCTCCATTTTCCCCACGGCATCCAAAAGATCGGCCTTGCCTTCTATCTGCTGATCGTTCACCGCTGTAATGTAGTCTCCGGTCTTCACCAGATTCTCCGCCGGTTCATAAAGCCCTCCATCGACGCCTTCCACTGTTTCTGTGCTCAAAACCATAACGCCATCTGTTTCCATATAGATGCCGACAGGCATCCCTCCAAGAAGCACCGTGTCAGTGTCTGTTCCCGCAGCGCTGACATTCGTCTGGCGGGGCTGTATTTTATCCAGTCCCGGGAGCAGGGTAAGAGAGATAAGGCAGACAACGGACAGAACGATCAGAAACAGGAAGCAGCAAAGACCCTTTTGCCTGTCTTTCTGTCTCTGTACCATAATATGTCACCACATCCTTTCTTGCACTGCTTTGGGGCAGCGCAGTAAAAAGAAAACGGATACATTCCTGCATCCGTTTCTAGTATGTGTGACTTCTTGCTGTTTCACACTGGTATTATCTTTCCCGCTTTGCCAAATCCTTCATTTCTCTTGCGCTTTCCAAAATATTTCCGGTTACATTCGCTCCTCCGAGCATACGCGCCAGTTCCTGTACGGACATTTCATCATCCAGAAAAGCGATCTCTGTTTTCACGCTGTTTCCATCGGTTTCCTTCTGTATCAGATAATGGGAGTCTGAAACCGCTGCGATCTGGGGAAGATGAGTAATACAGATGATCTGGCGGTTTTTAGAGATCAGCCGGAGTTTTTCCCCCACTTTTCCCGCCGTCACACCGGAAATACCTGTGTCGATCTCATCAAAGATCAGAGTCGGCGTGTCTTCTTCTCCGGCAAGCACAGCCTTAACGGCCAGCATCACTCTGGAAAGTTCTCCCCCGGAAGCAATGCTCCCAAGAGGTTTCAAAGGCTCTCCCGGATTGGTCGCCAGATAAAACTCTGCCTCGTCGCTCCCGCCGGCGCTGTACCGTCCAAGATCAGAGATCCTCAATTCCAGTCTTGTATCCATAAAATTCAGCTCTGCCATCTGCTCTCTGATCTCCCTTGCAAATATAACGGCCGCTTTCTCTCTGGCAAGATGAAGTCTGCCCGCCGCCTGACCGGCACGTTTCTTTGCAGTCTCCATATCCGACTGAAGCCGTGAAAGAAACGCATCATAATCTTCCAGTTCAGATATTCTTCTCTTTTTTTCCCGGCAGTATTCCAATACATCGTTAATTGTTTTACCATATTTTGCCTTCAGATGGTTCAGAAGGTTCAGCCGTTCTTCCGTCTCTCTGAACTCTTCCTCTGAAAAATCAAAACTTTTGGCATAATCGGCAAGCTCTCTGTTGAAATCATTAAGGAGGCTGTCAATCTCCGCAAGCTGTCCATAAAGCTTTTCACCCTGACTGTCAATCTCCGATATCTCCTGAAGCGCACGGATCGCCCTGCTCAGCAGGTCGCTGGCGTTTCCCTGGGCGTCCTCGCCGGTATAGAGATATGCTTCACCCACTGCCTCCGTCACTTTTCTGCTCTGGGTCATCCTGCGGTAAAGCTCTTCCAGATCCTCGTCCTCACCCGGAGCCGGAGCCGCGTCCTCAATCTCTGACACTTCATATCCGGCAAGATCCAGTTCCCTTGCCCGGCTCTCTGCATCCAGAGAGGATGCGTCCAGTTTTTTCACGAGTTCCTGATACGACTGAAAAGCCTCAGCCATCTCCGCTTTCAGCGGGGAGATCTCTTCTTTTCCGTAAAGATCCAGAAGGGCGAGATGGTTTCTGCGGTTCAGCAGACTCTGGCTGTCATGCTGGCCGTGAATGTCGATCAACAGGCTGGCAGCATCCTTCAGAAGCCCCATATTCACAGTCTCCCCATTGATCCTGCACACGCTGCGTCCCTCCGTCAGCTTTCTGCTCAGAGTGACCCTGCCCTCCTCAACCTCTATATCCATCTCTTCAAGCCGTCTCTTTATTTTTTCATCTTCTATGGAAAATGTAAGTTCGACCAGCCCGCTTTTCGCCCCGTTTCGAAGCAGCTCTGCACTGTACTTTCCTCCCAGGGCGAGCTGAACAGACCCCAGCAGGATCGACTTTCCCGCGCCGGTCTCGCCGGTGAGCACATTAAGGCCGGGGCCGAACTCTACTTCCGTTTCATCGATTAAAGCAAGATTTTTTACATGCAGATTTTCCAACATAACCGTTCCCTACACTTCTTTTGATACAATTTTCCGTATTTTACCCATTACTGCAGCTGTGTCGTCCACGGTGCGGATGGCGCACATGATCGTATCGTCTCCGGCGATACAGCCGACCACTTCATTCCAGTTCATAGCGTCAACTGCAGCCGCAACTGCCATGGCCATTCCCGACACTGTTTTGATCACAAGGATATTCTGCGCCATGTCCATTGACACGTAGCCGTCTCTGAGAACACGGATATACTTTTCGCTCATCCCCTGCTCTTCCTGTCTGTGAAGTACATATTTCTGCTTCCCTGCGCTGGTGGCGATCTTTGTCAGTTTCAAGTCTCTGATATCTCTTGACACTGTTGCCTGCGTGACCTTAAAACCGGCATTATTCAAATATTCCGCCAGTTCCTCCTGGGTCTCAATGTCAAACTGGCTGATCAGCTCTATGATTTTTGCATGACGACTTACTTTCATTTTTCTAATTTCCTTTCATTTTTTCCCGCATTGTTTTCAAGAAACTCTCTTTTCCCAGTTTGACCAGACGGGCTGTCTCCTCCGCCTTGCGGATCCGAACCCGGTCTCCGGTCATCAGCGTCGTCTGTTCCGCTCCGTCAAAGCAGACCGAAACTTTCTCCTGTTTGCCATATCTGCCCTCGCAGATCTCCACCTCTATGACGTCCTCTTCTGAAAGAACAATGCTGCTTGTATTCAGCGCATGGGAACAGATGGGAGTAATGACCATAAGCCTGGCAGTAGGTTCTACGATGGGGCCGCCTGCTGAAAGATTATAGCCGGTGCTTCCCGTGGGGGTGGAAATAATGACTCCGTCTGCAAGATATGTGTTCAGAAGCGCTCCGTTTACATATACGTTAAACTGTACGATCCGTATTTTTCCTTCCCTTGCGAGCACAATATCATTCAGGGCAAGATCCCTGCCTGTATCCCGAAACACGCCGCTGATCATCATCCGCTCTTCCACATCCGGCTCACATTGGAACAGCCGGTCCAGAGCCTGGCGGTAATCTTTCAGTTCCACATCTGTCAGATATCCGACCGTCCCCAGATTGATCCCCAGCAAAGGCAGGTTTCTGCGCCCCAGATCGCGCACGGCCCGGATCAGAGTTCCGTCGCCGCCCAGTACAAGAGCGCACTGTGCATCATCCGGAACTGTGCCCGGGATGATGTGTCCCTCTTCGTCCTTCTGACAGAGGATACAGCGCTTCCCCCGGCTTTCAATGTATGACCGTATTTCGTTCGTGATCCGCAGATCTGTGTCTTTAAGCAAATTCGTGATGATATAAAAAGAATCCATGTCTTTCCCCTTGCTATTTTGCCAGTTCTTCAAATGCCTGATCGGCCACGCCGGCCGCAGCTTCTTCTATGTCACTTATCGTGCTGTCCGTCCCTTTTTTCAGGTGGATCAGGTACTCGATATTTCCTTCCGGCCCCCGGATCGGAGAATAGTCCAGCGCCATGACGCCAAACCCGATATTCTGCGCATAGTCTGCAACTTTCACGATCACTTCCCGGTGTGTGGATCTTTCCCTGACTACACCTTTTTTTCCGACTTTATCCCGTCCGGCTTCAAACTGCGGTTTGATCAGAGCCACAATTTCTCCGTCTGGCTTCAGATAATTGCGAATCGGTTCCAAAACCTTGGTAAGAGAAATAAACGACACGTCGATGGAAGAAAAATCCACCGGTTCTCCGATATCTTCCGGCACCACATACCGGATATTTGTCTTTTCCATACAGACCACTCTCGGATCCTGGCGCAGTTTCCAGTCAAGCTGTCCCCGTCCCACATCGATCGCATACACTTTCTCTGCTCCATTCTGGAGCATACAGTCTGTAAATCCCCCTGTGGAAGAACCCACATCTGTACAGACCTTGTCCTTTACATCCACATCAAATACAGCCAGCGCCTTTTCAAGTTTCAGCCCGCCCCGGCTTACATAGGGAAGCACATGCCCCCGGATTTCTATGCTGGCTTCCGGTGAGAAAGCGGTTCCCGCCTTGTCTTCTTTCTGGCCGTCCACATATACGTTTCCCGCCATAATAACTGCTTTCGCTTTTTCCCGTGATTCTGCCAGATTCCGCTTTACAAGCAATACATCCAAACGTTCCTTCATGTCATCCGCCCTTTATCATCAAAAAATCTGTAACAGCCTGCTTTACGATCGTATCTTTATCCAGACCGACCTCCCGCCGGAGCAGGCCGACGTTTCCGTGTTCCACATAATCGTCGGAAATCCCCACGCTCCGCACACGGACATTTAATTTTGCCCGATTCACATAATCCAGAACCCGCTCTCCAAATCCGCCTGCCAGCACATTTTCCTCGATCGTCACAAAAAGGCTGTGATCCTCCGCCAGTTTTTCAAGCATCTCTGTATCAAGGGGCTTTACAAATCTGGCGTTTACCAGACTGCAGGCATACCCTGTATCTTTTAGTTCCATCCGCACTTTCTCCGCAAGCTCTGACATATGGCCAACAAAGATCACCGCAATATCTTCTTCCTCAAAAAGCACCTCGCTCTTTCCATATTCGATGGGAGCCCGGAACTGTTTCAGCCCTTCATATGCTGTTCCCCTTGGATAACGCAGGGCGACAGGATATGGAAAATCAACGGCAAAACGGAGCATATCCGCCATCTCCCAACGGTTTTTCGGAGACATCACCGTCATATTCGGTATCATAGAAAGATAGGACAGATCAAATACGCCCTGGTGAGTTTCCCCGTCACTTCCCACAAGGCCTGCCCTGTCCACAGCGATAACAACAGGCAGATTGGAAAGACAGACATCATGTATCGTCTGGTCAAAGGCCCTCTGCAGGAAAGAAGAATAAACGGCAAACACCGGTTTCATGCCTCCGGCGGCAAGGCCGGCGGCAAAAGTCATGGCGTGTTCTTCCGCGATGCCCACATCAAAGAACCGTTTCGGAAACATACGGGCAAATCTGGACAATCCTGTACCATCTGCCATGGCAGCCGTAACCGCAGCCACTTTTTCATCTTTTCTTCCGATATCTGCAAGCACTTTGGAAAAGACATCCGTATAGGAGTCCTTTTCACTTTCTCCTGCCGGTTCCCCTGTCTCAATATGAAAGGGACCGGTGCCGTGAAACCTGGCCGGATTCTCCTCGGCAGGCGGATATCCTTTCCCTTTTTTTGTGATCACATGGACGAGTACCGCGTGGTTTACCCGCTTTGCATCCCGCAGCACCTTCACCAGCCTGCGCACATCGTGTCCGTCCACAGGTCCCAGATAGGTGATTCCCATATCCTCAAAAAACATACCCGGTACAAGCAGCTGCTTGATACCGCTTTTTGTCCGCTTCATCTGCTGTATGAGACGTTCTCCGCCTCCCGGCATCTTTTTGAGCGTATCCTCTACCCCTCTTTTGAGCCCCGTATAGGCCTGGGCTGTGCGCAGATCGCTTAAATAGCGGGACATGCCTCCTACATTTTCAGAAATTGACATATTATTGTCATTGAGCACTATAATAAAATTGCTTTTCAGATGAGACGCATTGTTCAGCGCCTCATACGCCATGCCGCCTGTCATGGACCCATCACCTATGACAGACACTACGCTGTAGTTTTCCCCCGACAGTTCTCTGGCGGCCACATAGCCAAGCCCTGCTGAGACAGAGGTGGAACTGTGTCCTGTGTCAAAGGCATCGCAGCTGCTTTCCTTTCTTTTGGGGAAACCGCTCATTCCCCCGTATTTGCGGAGTCCGTCAAACCCGTCTCTCCTTCCGGTCAGCAGTTTATGTGTATATGACTGATGTCCCACATCCCAGATCAGTTTATCATCGGGAAGGTTGAGTACAAGGTGAAGTGCCATTGTCAGCTCCACCACACCCAGATTGGAGGCCAGATGGCCCCCTGTAACACTGATCTTCTCGATCAGGAAACGGCGTATCTCGTCCGGAAGGCTGTTTAGTTCTTCCGGGCTGAGATTTTTAATATCATTTTCTTTATGAATTTTTTCCAGAGCCATCCGACGCCTCCCTATTTCTCCCGGTGTATAAGAGAAATCAAAAGCTGCCTGAGGAACCCGTCCTCCGAGGAGAGTTTTCTCAGTTCTTCCAGAGCCTCCTGTGTCAGGCGCTCCACGGCTTTTCCTGATTCCTCCAGCCCTTTCCATACTACATATGTCATCTTTTCATTCTTTTCGTCACTGTGGACAGGTTTGCCAAGAGTCTCTGCCGTCCCTGTTACGTCCAGGATATCGTCCTGGATCTGAAACGCCATTCCGATCTTCCCGGCGATCCGCTCCACACTTTTGACCTGTTCTTCTCCGGCTCCCGCGAGCACGGCCCCGATCATCATAGATGATTCGATCAGAGCGCCGGTCTTAAGCCTGTATATAAAATCAAGCACTTCTCCAGACACCTGTTTCCCGGATTCCTTCACATCGACTACCTGTCCGCCGATCATGCCGTATATCCCGGCCTTCTTTGCAAGGATCCTCAGCGCCCGGCCGATACGCTCACTCTGCTGAGGTTCCCGGTCAAATGCCTGGCAGGCAGTCTCAAACGCATAGTTCAACAGAGCATCGCCGGCCAGAATTCCCATATCTTCTCCATATACAACATGAGTCGTTTTTCTTCCACGCCTGTATTCGTCATTATCCATCGCAGGGAGATCGTCATGGACAAGGGAATAAGTATGGATCATTTCGATGGCCGCCATGAAGGGCCGGATCGCCGCGCCCTGTCCTCCGAACAGGTGGAATGTCTCCATCATCAGCATGGGTCTGAGCCGTTTTCCTCCGGCCATAAGACTGTATTCCATGGCTTCCATGATAATTTTCTGATACCCTTCCTGAGGGGGCAGAAATTCTTTTAAGATCTCTTCAATCTGATTCTTCTTTTCTGTATATTCCTCTCTAAAATTCATGTGTCTCTCCATTCTCATCCAGAACAAGCACTTTTTTCTCAACCTCGTCGATCGCCTGGCTGCATTGCTTCAGAAGATTCATCCCCTTGCTGTACAGTTCAAACGACTCTTCCAGAGATATCTCTTCTCCTTCCATTTTCCCCGCCACTTCTTCAAGCTGCGCAAACATCTGATCCAGGCTTTCCCTTTTTGTCTCTTCCATCGGCAGAGCACCTCCTTTTTCTAACTTTCCCCAGACTGTGTCCGGTCTCTCTCCGCTGCAGGATAAGCAAATCTGTCGCGGGAGACAACCTGGGCCCTGATACATCCGTCCGTTACATAGGCGGTGAAATATTGCCCCTCTTCCACCTGGCTGATCCGTGTTACGCCACGTCCGTCAGGTCCCTGCATATAGGCATATCCGCTGCTCAGTCTGGAAAGAGGAGAAAGTATTTTCATTTTTTCCACATATAGTGCAAGTCTGTGTTTTTCTCCGGTAAGCTTCTCGTTCATCTTGTTCCTGAGGAAGTTTTCCAGATCCACAGCCCGCTGACGCTTTTCATCCAGCTTCTGTCGGGGATGCGCGATCCGAAGCCGGGCCGCCGCCCGTTCTGCCCGCATTCTTGCAGCCGTGATCCTGAATGATATGGCCTTGCGCAGGCTCCGGCGGTATGCCGCCATCTGCTCTTGTGCAGATCTGTATTCGTACACGGCCAGCTCTGCTGCAGCCGACGGGGTAGGCGCCCTGAGATCAGCCACAAAATCGGCGATCGTAGTATCTGTCTCATGGCCTACCGCAGAGATGACAGGTGTTCCGCACTCAAATATCGCTCTCGCCACAATCTCCTCATTAAAAGCCCACAGATCCTCCATACTGCCGCCGCCCCGGCCTACGATCATCACATCTGCGCCATACCGCTCCAAAGCCTGAATTCCCCGCACAATACTCTGAGCCGCGCCGTCTCCCTGTACAAGAGCCGGATATAAGATCAGCTGAACATAGGGATTTCGTCTTCTGGAAATATTGATGATATCTCTTACCGCCGCTCCCGTAGGCGCTGTCACGATCCCCACAGTTTTTACATAAGGCGGAACAGGCCGCTTGTATTCCTGCGCGAACATCCCCATGTCAGACAGTTCCTTTTTCAGCGCCTCAAACTTTTCATAGAGAGCGCCGGCCCCGTCCTGCACGATCTCTCTCGCATAGAGCTGATACCGTCCGTCCCTCTCATACACACTGATATACCCGAGAACGATCACCTGCTGTCCTTCCCGCATATGAAAAGAAAGCCCTGACCTGGAGCCCGCAAACATAATGCAGGCGATCGTGCCGGACTCATCCTTCAATGAAAAATATATATGCCCTGATGTATGGTATTTACAGTTGGACACCTCACCCTTCACATAAATCCGGTTCAGCATAAAATCCTGGTTGAACATATTCTTTATATAAGAATTCACCTGCCGCACCGTGTAAACATTTTTCATCCCTGTGGCTCCGCTTCTGCAAGTTTTCCGAGTATACCGTTCACAAAGGAAGGGCTGGCATCGCCGCCAAATTTTCTTGCCAGCTCTACTGCCTCGTTTATCGCAACCCCGGTCGGGATCTCGTCATCCCACTTCAGCTCATATACGGCAAGCCTCAGCACCGCGAGATCCGCCTTGTTCATCCTGGCGGTCTTCCAGTCCCTGGCCCTCTCATTTATAAGCGCATCAATCTCCGGCACATGGGAAACAACTGCCTCGTATTTTTTCTGTATGTATTCTTTTTCTTTATCAGACGCATCTTCCAGCGACTCAAAATACAGCTTCAGATGCTCCTTCATGTCCTCCGGCCCATTAAATTCAATCTGGAACAGCATTTTAAATATGTGCTCTCTCAGTTCTTTTCTCAGCATTTTAATCCCTTTCTCCAAACTCACATTAATCGGACGGCTGTTCAAAATCCCCGCCCATATAAAAAGGATGTCTTACGACATCCCTTATTATACTATATACCTGTGTCCTTTTGCAATGAAAAGGTATCTCTTTACTGTCCGTTTGCCGGCATCTCAACACCCGCGACCTTGATATTCACGTCCGCCACTTCAAGGCCCGTCATATTCTCCACTGCATTTTTCACTTTTTCCTGAACCTTGCGCGTGACTTCCGGAATACTGTAATTATATTTCAGGTTGAGAGAAAGGGAAACAGTCACCACACCCTCAAGCACGTCCACTTTAACGCCCTTGGACAGATTTTTCATGCCGAGCCTGCTGATCAGTTCATTGGTGATATTGCCCGCCATAGAGTCAACTCCCTCTACTTCTGTTGCGGCCAGCGCTGCGATAATAGCTACCACCTCATCCGCGATCTTTACTTCTCCGAGGCTGGCATCGCTCTGTATAGAATACGTATTTCTTTCGTCCTTCGCCATATTCAAAACCTCCCGTTTTGTAATCTCTTTTTTCATTATAGCAAAGTTCGCTGCATTTGCAAAGGAAAACTTAAGACCTTCCGAATTCCGACAGCTTAAGGCCTTCGTTGCGCTCCACTGTCATGCGGATGCTCCACTCATGTGCAAAAAGCAGAAGCGGACGTCCTTTAAGATCTTTGATCTTCTTCATGTCCGATGTTCCGCTTATCCGATCCATATCGATCTCTTCATTTTCGATCCACCGGATATGTTCATAAGGCAGATTTTCCAGAATGATCTCTACATTATACTCATTTTTGAGACGGTATTTCAGCACATCAAACTGAAGGACGCCGACAACGCCTACGATGATTTCCTCCATTCCGGTATTATACTCCTGGAATATCTGGATCGCGCCCTCCTGGGCGATCTGGTTGATACCCTTTACGAACTGCTTGCGCTTCATGGTATCCACCTGCCGTACTCTGGCAAAATGCTCCGGGGCAAATGTCGGGATTCCTTCATAAGCAAAGCGTTCTTTTGACGTGGTCAGCGTATCGCCGATAGAAAAAATACCCGGATCGAACACACCGATAATATCTCCTCCGCATGCTTTCTCAATGATCTTTCTCTCGCTGGCCATCATCTGCTGGGGCTGGGAAAGACGTACTTCTTTCTGCCCCTGCACATGATATACGCTCATTCCCGCCTCAAATTCACCCGAGCAGATCCGCATAAAGGCGATCCTGTCTCTGTGCGCCTTGTTCATATTTGCCTGGATCTTAAACACAAACGCGGAAAAATCTTTCTCTGTCACGGGATCGATCTCCCCGTGATCCGACATCCTGGGCAGAGGCGGCGTCGTCATGGCAAGGAAATGCTCCAGAAATGTCTCCACTCCAAAGTTTGTCAGCGCGGATCCGAAAAATACGGGGGAAAGTTCCCCCTTGTCCACAAGTCCCTGATCAAACTCTGCGGCCGCTCCGTCAAGAAGTTCGATTTCATCTTTTAGCGTTACCTTTGCCTCTGTCCCGATCAGCCAGTCAATCTCAGGATTGTTGATGCCGACCTTCTTTACTTCTCCTACCGCAGTTCCTTTCTTCGTATCCGAGAAAAGTTCAACCTCCTGTTTCTGCCGGTCGTACACACCTTTGAATGCCTTTCCCGAGCCAATAGGCCAGTTTACGGGACATGTGGCGATTCCCAACTCCTTCTCGATATCGTCCAGCAGGTCAAACGTATCCTTTGCCTCCCGGTCCATTTTATTAATAAAAGTAAAAATAGGAATATGTCTCATCACGCAGACCTTGAACAGCTTTCTTGTCTGCGCCTCAACGCCTTTCGATGCGTCGATCACCATAACTGCGGAATCTGCCGCCATCAGAGTACGGTATGTGTCCTCGGAGAAATCCTGATGTCCCGGAGTATCCAGGATATTGATGCAGTATCCGCCGTAATTAAACTGAAGGACAGAGGACGTGACTGAGATTCCTCTCTCCTTTTCAATCTCCATCCAGTCTGAAACTGCATGTTTTGACGTCGCCTTCCCTTTCACGGAGCCGGCCTGGTTTATTGCCCCTCCGTAGAGCAGGAACTTCTCCGTCAGCGTTGTCTTTCCCGCGTCAGGATGGGAGATAATGGCAAACGTCCTTCTTTTTCTTATTTCATTTGTAATATCCGACATAATCCTCTTCTCCTGTTGTTCTGATTTGAAAGTTACTGTTCCGCGCTGTACATGGAAACAGCAACATTTGAAACATGAAATTGCCGGTGTGCACAGCAGAAACCCTGCCCGCAGGCACACCGACGGCATATCCAGTCTATCACAAGAGCGCCCGGAGCGCAAACTTTTTCTTTGGTCCTTCTTCGATATGAGTTCAGCCGCACCTATTCAGAAATCGGCGTGATCACAATATTTTCGGGGGCGATATCTGTCTTTCTTGTCACAATATCCTCGATCTGAGCGCGGTTAGCGTCTGTCAGCTCATCCGCTTTCACGACCACATCAGCCGAATCGTTGGTGAGACTTACCACAGATTCTGAAAAACCTTTTGACGCCATCAGCGTCTCGATTGCCGCTTCCTGCTCTGTCATCTCTGTGATCTCCACCATCTGCGCCACTGCATCCTGCTTCTCGGCATCACTTAGATTCGTGTTGTCTATAATTGCCTGAAGGGTCTCCTTATTCTGCGCCCTCACCTGTTCCCTGGTAACTTTTGCCTGGGCGACGGTAGTCTGCGCGCCGCCGCTTGTCAGGACCGCCTCGCCGGGCGTGCCTTCGATCTCGGAGTCATTGCTCTCGATATCTTCTGTGGAAGTCTCGATATCCTCCTGTGATATGTCAAGAAGCTCCTGGTTTGCCAGGTCGGCATTGGCCTCTGTGGTACTGTCATCTTTTTCTCCGAACAGCCTGCCGGAGTAATTCAGATACCCGGCAACCGCGATCATAACTGCCAGGGTTGCGATGATGATCTGATTTTTCTTAAACAACCGTTTCACTTAACAATCCTCCTTTTATGTATCAGCCCGCTTCATTATTTTTATCTTATGCGCCTCAACGCCAAATAATGCCTGAACCGCTTCCGTAATGTTCTTCACCACAACCGCATTATCTCCGCCGTCCGCTATAACTACCACTCCCTCGATCTCCGGTGAGAGTTCTTTGCTGACGTAAGGAGACTGGGAACCGTCGGAATTCTGCTCATAGACGCTTGTTTTATCAGAGGAAATATCATTTGATGTTCTGGTGCCGCCCTGGCTGTCCTCCTCCTCAGTCGTCTGGCTGGAGCTCTGCTGATCTTTCTCTATGATCTTCTGCGCGCCTGATTTCAGGGTTATCATTACCTCTGCCTTCCCAACTCCCTCCACATGTTGAAGCGTCCGGGCAGTTTTTTCTTCCAGATATGCCTCATAATCACTGGTATCCTGCGATCCGCCGGAGATCTGTTTCTTATCGTCTTCCAATCCCTCCTTTCCGTCAGGAACAGGAATCACGATCACCATCAGAAGTATCCCGATAAGCAGAAGGATGAGAAGCTGTCGCTTTCCGGGAAGTTTTTCTCCTTTTCTCAGCCCGGCGAGATATGATCGCCACTTACTCTCCAATTTTGATCTCCTCCACTTCTATGCCGCCCCTCCGGCTTTCTTCCTGTCCTTCTTCTCCATCATATGCACCCTGTCCGCTCCGGTATTCCTCTGGAAGAAATTCCAGAAAGGATTCATCCTTAAACCACTCCTGCGCTTCCTCGATCGCCTTTTTCTCCAGTTCATATTCATTGCTCTGATAAATATTCTGAAAACTCTCCTCCCTGCCTGTAAGCCTGAGCAGAGGCGTAAACAAAAGCAGGATCAATACCAGTCCGGAAAAGAAACGGACATATTTCTCATACTCTTTTCCCGGAACAGCGTGCATGACCGCCGCCGTTACGATCAGGTAAATGGAAATATTTTGAATCCACCCGTAGATTTCTTCCAGCATAATCCGCGCTCCTTCTTTTATCACGATGTGGACGCTGCCACAACTGCTACAGTAAGAAGAAACATGAGTCCTGCGGCAAAGAGGATCTTTACCATGATCTCATATCCTTCGCTGACTCCCGCAATACATCCGATGATCCGCTTATCTGAAACAGGCTGTACCAGGGCTGCAGCCAGCTTGTACAAAAATGCCAGCAGAAGCATCTGCAGGATGGGAACCGCACAGATTGCTACTGTAATGACCGCTCCCGCCATACCGATCCCGTTCTTGATCAGCACTGCCGTTCCGAGCACGATCTCTGTCACGCCTCCCATTGCATTTCCCACCCAGGGAAGCGCCTCCGCCGTCCTTGTAAGAGCACTTCTTTTCAGGGTATCAATAGCAGGTGCGAGAAGTCCCTGGACTACATTGATGCCGATCACGCAGGCTGTCATTGTCCGAATGATCCACTCCACACATTTCTTTATCAGATCGGCAAATTCAGACAGAAAATCCTCTCCTGTCAGATTGCCCAAAACCCGCACCATAATGTAAATATGAACGACCGGGAGCAGGAACCGGACAATTACGATCTCCACCAGGTAGATCAAAAAGAGAATGATATTATAAAAAAGCAGGGAGGAAGAACTGCCTGATGCAAACGCAACTGCCAGAAAATAGCTGGGACATAGAACCCTCATAAAATCAACCAGTGAGTCCAGCTTTCCCTCCATCCCCTCCACCGCAGTCTGAAACGCAGTCAGGCAGAAAGTGATCAGGAGCATATACAGCACATAAAAACTGATCTCCGATATCCGTTTATTCTGAAAGGCACCTGCAAAATTGGAAAAAACAGCAGCAATCAGTGCGATCAGAAGGATGTATACCAGATTGTGCCTGTTATAGTGGAACTCATAGGCGAGCTGATCTTTCAGAAAATCCAGAAAAACTCCTCCTGCCTGTTCCATATTCCCCGACATCATGGCCGATACCACGTCCTGAAACGAAATCTTTTCCCGGGGAAACATCTCGTCCAGGCTGGACTGTATCTCATCAAAATCAAAACGTTCAAGCAGGGCGTCTTCCGCTTCCTGCTGTATGGCATCCGCCTCTTCTTCCGTCAGGGCATCTTCCTGCTCTTCTGACCCTGTCCCTTCTTCCGTTTTCTGCCCGCCCTCTCCCGCATCCTCTGCCGCATTGACGATCCGGCTTCCCAGACTGAAGATGAGAAGTACCAGAAAAAATGTGAGAAAGAGCTGAGGTTTTCTCCGGCTCATGTAAGGAACTCCCGTATGGTATCAAGCAGGGCAAGAAGAACGGGCATCCCCAGCACCAGGATCGTCAGTCTGCAGAAAATCTCAATCTGCACAGCGATCGTCTGATATCCTGCATCCCGGCAGATACCTGAGGAAAATTCCGCTATATAAGTTATTCCGATCATTTTCAGCATCGTTCCCAGATATCCTGCATTCAAATCTATGTACGAACCAATCTGCTCCACGGTCTGTATAAATATCTCCAGCCGGTCTATAATGCAGGCAAAAAGAAAAATGCCTGCCGCCACACTCATGTAAATGCCGTACTCTGTCCTTCCGCCTTTGAGCTGAACGGCCAGAAGGGCTCCGATCACCCCTATTACCGCTATCTGTATTACATTCAATCCGGCACCTCCTTACAGGGAAAACAGCTGACGGATGGATAGAAACAGATCGTATATGTACGGCAGCACCCAGGACAGGACAAGAATCAATCCTGCAAGGCTCGCCAGAAACGCCTGTTCGTCTCTGCCGCTGTGCTTTAATACCTGGCTCAAGATAGAAACCAGAATTCCCACAGCCGCTATTTTAAAGATCAGATTTATGTTCATGATTCCTCCCGGGTCAGATCAGAATCACGACCAGAAAAATTCCGGACATAATTCCAAGCCATCCGCCAATTCTTTTTTTTGCCGTCAGTCCTTCTCTAAGTTTTTCAATCTCCAGATCCAGCCTGTTCAGATAAAGCTGCATGGACCGGTTAAACGTCTCTCTGTCAAGCTGTCCCAGAAAGGTACCCAGTTCTTTGATAAGGACCGAGTGCTCCGTTTTCAGGTTCAGATCTCCCAGATACTTGTCTATGCATTTGTTCCATATTCTGGAAAATCCCGATTCATCCCGGCTCTGTGTCCGGCCGGCAGTCTGTGCCAGCCATGTTCTGTATGGCTCTTTTACTCTTGCCGCCACAGAGGAAAACACTTCCGAGAGCGGCGCTCCTGTGTATTCGATCTCTCCCTTGAGCAGGCCGGATATATACCTGAGATACTGTATTTTTTCCAGGTACTTTTTCAGTTCTGTTCCGTACACGTATCCAGCCCCCGCCGTGGCCGTTATAATCAGTACGCTTCCGATCAGTCTCTGCACAACACACTCCCCCGCTCATCATAGATCCCCCGTATCTCTCCAGGATGATTTTCGTTTCCAAGGACCACATACCGCTCAAACATCCTTCTCCGGATCAGTTCTCCCAGGACCGGCTTTCTGGAAGCTTCATCCATGTCCAGCCCGTGGACGCTTGCGATCAGCTTGCATCCGCACTGCATGGCGTACTCTATGGCATGGATATCCTCGCTCGTACCGATCTCATCTACCGCGATGACCTGTGGAGCCATAGAGCGGATGAGCATGATCATTCCCTCTGCTTTCGGACAGCAGTCCAGGATGTCAGTGCGGATCCCAAGATCATTTTGTGCGATCCCGAGATAGCACCCTCCCAGTTCAGAACGCTCGTCTATCACTCCCACGGAACTTCCTTTCACATATTTGTTTCCATCCGAGATCTGCCGGATCAGATCCCGGATCAGCGTCGTTTTCCCGCAGCGGGGCGGGGATATGATCAATGTATGGCAGACCTGCATATTTTTTGTGATATACGGCAGAAGACTATCTGCGCAGCCGATCATCTCGTGTGACATTCTGATATTAACAGAGGAGATATGCTGGATATTTTTTACCTTTTCCTTTTCCACGATCACCTTTCCCGACACTCCGACTCTATGCCCTCCTTCCACTGTCAGAAATCCCTGTCTTAATTCGTTCTCATATGCATAAAGGGAGTAATGGCTGATATATTCCATTGTCTCCCTTATCTCTTCTTTCGTGATAATATGCTGTTTTTTACCTGCCGGAAGCGCTGCCTCGCGGTTCTGATAGATCACCATAAGCGGCTTGCCTGCGCGGAGCCTGATCTCCTGAAGGCCGTCAAAGTCCGAAATATCCTCCTCCACAACCTTGCGCACACTCCTGGCAAGAATGTTCAAAATCTGTGATTTTCTGTACTGTCTCTCCATCTTGTCCACCTCTTTACACAATATATGAACAAAAATGGAAAATATGCCGGAAATTCTTTTTCCTTTTTATCGGAAAATATTCTGTAAATTTTATGCTATTTTATTTCTTCAATGCTAAATTTCATTGCTTCATAATCTGCATGTACGATAAATTTCTGACTGGCATCCTTGATCTCAAATTCAGCCCGATCCAGATAATTAGAAAGTACCATATAATAGCCCGGAGGAAGCGTTAATGTATTTTCTTCTCTGTCTGTGGCAGCGATCCCCATGATCTCGGCAGTATCCGGGAATGCAAAAGTCACGACATCGCGCTCAGGAAGCTGAGCCGCCCCAATATAATCCAGAGTAATCTCTGCGCACTCTGTTTCTTCCAGTTCTCCGTCTTCTGTGTATTGTTCCGATTCGCTTCCCTGGATTTTGTCCGCACGTTCCACGCCTGATGCGTCGTTCTTTTTTCCACATCCTGCGAATAGTAATACAAAAGCGCTTCCCAGCAAAATAATTCTTTGTGTTTTTTTCATTCTTTTTCTCCTTTTCCTCAAATTTAAAATTATTCTTTCCTGAACTTTTTTATCTCCCTGAGCCGCCGCGCCGTCTCTTTCTCTTCTCCTTCTTCTGTAGGGCAATAGTACGTGCGGTCTTTCAAACTGTCGGGCATGCACTGCATATGGGTCAGTTTTTCTTCCGTGTCGTGGGCGTACTCATACCCTTTTCCGTAGCCCAGTCCTTTCATCAGCCCGGTAGGCGCGTTGCGGATCTGCATGGGCACCGGCTCCGCGCGCATCGTCCGCACATCCTGTTTACATGCCTCACATGCAGTATATAAAGCGTTTGACTTGGGCGCCATTGACAGGTATACGACGGCGTGGGTAAGATGAACGTCGCACTCCGGCAGGCCGAGAAAATGGCAGGCCTGATATGCCGCTACCGCCACCTGGAGCGCGCGGCTGTCCGCCATTCCTACATCTTCACTGGCGAAACGGATCAGCCGCCGGGCAATATACAGAGGATTTTCCCCTCCTTCCAGCATCCGCATCATCCAGTACAGAGCAGCGTCCGGGTCACTGTTTCGCATGGATTTGTGAAGAGCCGAGATCAGATTATAATGCTCCTCGCCGTTTTTATCATACAGGAGGGATTTCCGGCTGATACACTGTTCCAAAGTTTCCCTGTTCACTTTTACACCCTCTGCACTGATCTCTCCGTTGAGCACCGCCATCTCAAGTGTATTCAGGGCGGTGCGGGCGTCTCCGTTTGCAAATGCGGCAATGGCCCGGATGCTTTCGTCGGAGATCTGTACATTCTGTCCCCCGAATCCTTTTTGGCTCTTTAACGCATTGCGCAGCAGCTTTACCAGATCCTCCTCTTCCAGCGCCTTCAGCACAAACACTCTGCACCGGGACAAAAGAGCCGCGTTGATCTCAAAAGACGGGTTTTCTGTCGTAGCGCCGATCAGAATAATGCTTCCCCGCTCTACAAAAGGCAGAAAAGCATCCTGCTGAGCTTTGTTAAACCGGTGGATCTCATCCACAAAAAGAACAGTCCGAAGACCTGCTCTCCTGCTCTGTTCCGCCTGTTTCATCACTTCTTTTATCTCCCTGATACCGCTTGTCACAGCGCTGAAATTGATAAATTCCGACTGTGTCCGGCCCGCAATAATGCTGGCAAGCGTTGTTTTCCCCACACCCGGCGGTCCCCAAAAGATCATAGAGGAGATGTGATCTTTCTCGATCAGCTGACGCAGAATTTTCCCTTTGCCCAGGAGATGCTCCTGACCCGCAAATTCTTCCAGAGAGTCCGGCCTGACCCTGCTGGCAAGCGGAGTCATAACCCTGTCACTGCCAAATAAAGTCATCTGTTCCATCTTTTCCTCCTAAAAATTTCCGGAATATATTTCTTCTGTGCAGAGGGGAGCGCCCTCCGCACATTATGAAACATATCCCGGAAACTTCCGATGTCAGTGTATTTCTATTTATTCCGCCACATCACGGATGCTGAAGCTGAATCTTCCCATCTTGTCCTTGCCGAGGCATACCGCCTTTACTACATCGCCGATGGCAAGCACATCCTCCACTTTGTTTACTCTCTGTTTCGAGATCTTGGAGATGTGTACAAGTCCTTCCTTACCCGGTGCAAACTCAAGGAACGCGCCAAAATCTTTGATGCTGACTACCTTTCCTTCGAATACCTGTCCGGCCTCAAACTCTGTTACGATGGTATGGATCAGTTTTGCAGCCTTATCCATGCCTTCTTTCTCTGTCCCGCAGATAGATACAAAGCCATCATCCTCAATATCAATCTTAACACCTGTCTGCTCAATAATGGCGTTGATCGTCTTGCCGCGCTGTCCTACGACCTCTCCGATCTGCTGAGGATCGATCTGCATCTGGATGATCTTCGGAGCGTAAGGTCCGACTTCCGGTCTCGGCTCGGCTATCGCTTTGCTCATAACTTCATCCATAATATAAGTTCTTGCCTTCTTGGTCGCGGCAATGGCTTCTTCAATGATCGGCCTTGTCAGCCCGTGGATCTTGATATCCATCTGGATCGCTGTGATTCCTTTGTGAGTGCCGGCCACCTTGAAATCCATATCGCCGAAGAAATCTTCCAGTCCCTGAATATCTGTCAGGACAAGATAATCGTCGTCTGTATCTCCCGTCACAAGTCCCGCAGAAATTCCTGCCACAGCAGATTTGATCGGTACACCCGCCGCCATCAGCGACATACTGGATGCACACACACTGGCCTGCGACGTGGAGCCGTTAGACTCAAAAGTCTCAGAAACAGTGCGGATCGCATAGGGGAATTCTTTCTCATCAGGCAGCACCGGAAGAAGCGCCCTCTCTGCCAGAGCGCCATGGCCGATCTCGCGGCGTCCAGGTCCTCTGGAAGGCCTCGTCTCTCCTACAGAGTAGGACGGGAAGTTATAATGGTGCATATATCTCTTGGATGTCTCAGACTCATCCAGGCCGTCCAGCCTCTGCGCCTCGGAAAGGGGAGCCAGAGTTGTGACTGTACAGATCTGAGTCTGCCCTCTTGTAAACATTGCGGAACCGTGAACTCGCGGGATCAGATCCACTTCTGCTGCAAGCGGTCTGATCTGGTCAATGGCGCGTCCGTCCGGACGCTTATGATCTTTTAAGATCATCTTTCTCACGGTCTTTTTCTGGTACTGATATACGGCTTCGCCGAGAACGTCCAGCCAGTCTTCCCTGTCGGCAAATGCCTCCTCCAGTTTTTCTGTGATCACACGGATATTTTCTTCTCTTGTCTGTTTGTCATCGGTAAATACCGCTTCCTCCATCTGCTCGGGAGGCACGATCTCTTTGATCGCGTCAAACAGTTCTGCCGGAACCGCGCAGCTCTCATACTCATGTTTCGGTTTTCCGCACTCCGCCACAATCGTATCTATAAAAGAGATCACTTTCTGGTTCACTTCATGGGCTGCGAAGATCGCATCGATCATCTGTGCTTCCGGGACTTCATTTGCCCCCGCTTCGATCATGATCACTTTTTCTCTTGTGGATGCAACCGTCAGCGCCAGGTCAGATACGTCCTTCTGAGCCGCCGTCGGATTGAACACAAACTGTCCGTCAACCAGTCCCACCTGCGTTGTGGAAATCGGCCCGTCAAAGGGGATATCGGAAATGCTTACCGCGATCGCCGCTCCCAGCATGGCTGTCAGTTCCGGGCTGCAGTCCTGATCCACTGACAGGACCAGGTTCTCCAATGTCACGTCATTTCTGTAATCTTTCGGGAACAGAGGGCGCATGGGGCGGTCAATGACACGGTCTGTCAGGATCGCGTTCTCAGATGCCTTTCCCTCTCTCTTGTTAAATCCTCCCGGGATCTTACCTACTGCATAGAGACGTTCATTATACTCTACGCTCAAAGGGAAGAAATCAATCCCCTCTCTCGGTTTTTCAGATGCTGTTGCAGTACACAGTACGGTTGTGTCGCCGTAGTGCATCAGCACCGCGCCATTTGCCTGTTTTGCCACTCTGCCCACATCAACTCTCAGAGTCCTGCCGGCCAGTTCCATTTCATATTTCTTGTACATGGTCTTCTCCTTTTTATCCTTTCCATTTTCATATGGGCAGGAATCTCCGAAACTACTGAAAAACATACTAAAAGGCGTTAGTGTGCTTTTCAGTGGTCTCGGCTCTATTCAACTGCTCATAATCTAAATGATTATATCACATAATATATAGATACGCAAACACATTTTTCTGGACAAATAGGTAGTCTTACGATATTATAATGAGGCAGCTCCGGCTGGAAAATATTTGATTTTAGAAAACACAAAACAAAAAGAGGAAAGAGAGGATTTCTATTTTGGTGACAGATTTCATTAACGTGCTGAGCGATCTGCTCTACAGTTATATTCTGATCTTTATACTGCTGGGAACGGGTATTTTTTTCTCCATTCGGACACGCCTGGTACAGTTCCGCCTTTTCCCGGAATCTATCCGTGTAGTCGCGCAGCCGGGCGCGGACGACAAAGGACTGTCTTCCTTTCAGGCACTGATGGTATCCACTGCCTCACGGGTGGGAACGGGCAATATCGCAGGCATTTCCACAGCAATCTGTCTGGGCGGGCCAGGCGCTGTATTCTGGATGTGGCTCACGGCCCTTCTCGGAAGCTCGTCTGCCTTTATTGAGAGCACGCTTGCCCAGATCTACAAACGCCGTGCGGAAGACGGCAGTTCCTACGGCGGACCGGCCTACTATATCCAGGCAGCGCTGAAAAAGCACTGGATCGGGGTACTTTTCGCTGTATTCCTGATCCTGACATACATGGGAGGGTTCAATCTGGTGGCTTCCTTCAATATTGCCGACTCCTTCCGGGCTTATGGATTTTTCGACGAATCCAGCACTCCGCTGATCGTCGGGATTATTCTTGCTCTTGTTTTCGCCCTGAGTATTTTTGGCGGAAGTAAGCAGATCTCTAAGATCACGGAGATTCTTGTTCCTTTTATGGGTGTTTTTTATCTGCTGGTAGCCCTCTATGTTATTGTCACTCACTATAATCTGATCCCTCAGATGTTTTCCGACATCTTTTCAAACGCCTTTGACTTCCGGGCTATCTTCGGAGGATTTGCAGGATCCTGTATCATGCACGGCATCAAGCGGGGGCTGTTCTCCAATGAGGCCGGAGTCGGTTCCGCTCCAAACGCCGCGGCAAGCGCCGCCGTGTCCCATCCGGTCAAACAGGGCCTCGTCCAGATGCTGTCTGTATTTATTGATACGATCCTGATCTGCACGGCCACTTCCTTTATGCTGCTCTGCTCCGGCGTAGCGCCCAGTGCCGATCTCAAAGGCATGCCATGGGTACAGGCGGCTGCATCCAACTCTCTGGGCCAGTTCGGGACCATATTTATATCGATCGCTCTCTGCCTTTTCGCTTTCACCACATTGATCGGCAACTTCTACTATGCGGAGATGGGGCTGAAATATCTCTGCGGAAAGACTCCGGGGAAAGCCCTGCTCAATACGTTCCGTATTATTGCAGCGCTGATCGTGCTGGCGGGCTCTGTCATGGAGTTCAGCCTTGTGTGGAGCACTGCCGACGTACTGATGGGATTCATGGCCCTGATCAACCTGCCTGTCATCCTCATGCTGGGCACACCGGCTATCCGGTGTCTGCAGGATTATATCAGACAGAAAAAAGAAGGAAAAGATCCGGTGTTTAAAGCCGCAGACATCGGGCTGAAAACAAAAATAGACTTCTGGAATTGATTCAAAAAGAGCGCATCGCATCCTGGAAGTATTCCAGGATGCGATGCGCTCTTTTTGAATGACTCTTTTATGGAAATTATTTTCTAAGTCCAAGTCTCTCGATCAGGGAACGATATCTCTCAATATCAACCTTCTTCAGGTATGCCAGAAGTCCTCTTCTCTGTCCTACCATCTTCAGAAGTCCTCTTCTTGAGTGATGATCCTTCGGATTTGCTTTGAAGTGCTCTGTCAGTTCATTGATCCTTGCCGTCAGGATAGCGATCTGAACCTCCGGTGAACCTGTGTCACCTTCACTTCTTCCATACTCTTTGATGATTGCCTGTTTCTTTTCTTTTGCGATCATTTTGTTATCCTCCTTAAATACTCTTGATAAACCGCCTGGCATTAAGCAATGGCTGGAGTAATCCGATCACCGAACACCGGCTGTTTTTTACACCTCGAACAGTATAGCACAGCGCAGAGATGTTGTAAATCACAAAATCGGATTTTTTTCGAAAAATTCCTCTCCGTACCGAATGTCCCTCATTACCTGGTTCTTCAGCTCCTCCACCGAGCCGAATTTCATCTCGGGGCGCTCAAACGCACAGAACTGTGCCCGGATCTCTTTTCCGTAAGCGTCCCCATCATAGCCGAATACATAGACTTCCAGAAGCCGTTTGTGTTCGTTCGTCACTGTAGGCTTGATCCCCGCATTTCCGATGGCGCCGTACCATTTCCCGTCGATTTGGATCCGGCATGCATAAACCCCGTACCTGGGCAGGATTTTCTGCTCCTGAGGTTCCAGATTCATCGTGGGGAACCCCAGCTTACGCCCCAGGCGTTTCCCGTGCTCTACCACCCCCGACATCTCATAGGGATAGCCGAGCAGTGTATTTGCAAGTTCGATATCCCCCATGGAAAGCGCTTCTTTGATATAGCTGCTGCTGATCACTCTGCCCTGATACTGTTCTTTTTCGATCACATCCAGCGTGTAGCCCCGGCTTTCTGCAAAGTCCGACAGCATGGAGGCATTTCCTCTCTTCTGATATCCGAAACAGAAATCCGTACCCACCACGATATGGGAAGCGTGCAGCGTACCGCACAGGATACGGTCGATAAAATCTTCCGCCTCCATCTCTCTTAACTCCCTGGTAAAGGGATATTCGATCAGATAGTCGATCTTTCCCGCCAGCCTCTCCCTTCTCTCGGCCTTTGTCATAAGTGATTCCCTCCCCATGTCAAAGGCGCAGAGTACACTTTCGCATTCCGGGCTCCCGTATTTTATAATCCGGTCCACCAGCTTCTGATGCCCCCTGTGGAGGCCGTCAAATTTCCCCAGTGTGACCGCTGTCTTTTTTTTCCATTGGCGGGACTCTGTCCCTGTTACTGTCTGCATATTTTTCCTGCACCTTCTGTCTCTTTTTCATATCCGGATCTCTTCCGGATCCAGAAACATCTTCTTGAGCACAAACTTCCGCCTTTCCCCATCATATCGGTAAACGGCAATAAAGCGGCCTTCTCCGTCATATACCCGGTATTCCTCTCCCGGACGGCACTCCGCCCGCTCCTGGAGACATGCAGGAGAAAATGTTCCTCCGTTATATGCCGTCCGGACACTGGATTCCTTCAATACGACAGGCTGCAGATCCGAAAACATCGCATCCAGCGGGATCACAAGTTCCATCAGCCTGCCCTGATCTTTTGCCGCTTCCACCTGGGAAAGCCGGACGCTTTTTTCTGCGGAAAACTGCCCGGACTTTGTACGCTTCAGGCTTTCCATACAGCCGCCCACTCCCATGCTCTCTCCGATATCATGGCAGAGTGTGCGGATATACGTGCCTTTTGAGCACTCCACCTCCATGCGTATGCGGGGCAGATCCATTTCCAGAATACGGATTCCGAATATATGGATCCTGCGGCTTTTTCTCTCCACTGTTTTTCCTTCCCGCGCCAGCTCATACAGCTTTTTCCCGTTCACTTTCAAAGCCGAATACATGGGCGGAACCTGGTCGTATTCCCCCACAAACCTGTATATATGATCTGCCGCTTCCTCCTCAGAAATACCGGATGCGTCACATTCTTTCAAAATTGTTCCTGAAATATCCTGCGTGTCCGTTGTTCTGCCAAGCAAAAGCACCGCCTCGTACGTCTTATTCCTGTCCGTAAGCAGATCGCAGAGCTTTGTGGCCCTGCCCAGACATACAGGAAGCACCCCTTCCGCATCCGGATCCAGGGTGCCCGTGTGCCCGATCTTCTTCTGTCCCACGATCTTTCTCAGACATGCCACGACATCATGGGACGTATATCCTTTTTCTTTGTAAATGTTGAGAACTCCGTTGATCATTTTTCTTCCCCGGCTTCCCTGTTTAACTGGAGCTCTATCTGTTCCGTAATATTGTTGATCACGTCATGGCTCGAGCCCTGCATTGTCACTCCTGCCGCACGCGCATGTCCGCCGCCGCCAAAATATTGGGCGATCCTGCTCACATCTACCTTGCCTTTTGAGCGCAGGCTGACCTTGAATTTATGAGTTTCTGTCTCATGGAGGAACATAGCTACCTCCACGCCTTTTGTCAGCCTCAGCTGGGACACGATTCCCTCCAGATCTGACGGCTTTGCGTGGAAAAATTCCATAGACCGTTTTCGGATGACAGAGACAATGCACCTTTTATCAAGGATCAGCATACTCTCCAAAAGAGCCCGCCCCAGGATCTGGTTCTGAATATAGGTTTTCTCATAATAAGTTTTGTCAATAATGTTGCTGCCGTCAATTCCTTTGCGCATCAGTTCCGCCGCGATCTCCATTGTCCTCGGAGAGGTGCAGGAATACTGGAACACGCCAGTGTCGTGTGCAATCCCCATGTAAAGCGCCTCTGCCACTCTTTTACTGATCCTGCTCACATCCAGCAGCGTAAATACAAGCTCGGATGTAGAACTTGCGTCCGGCACTATGTAGTTTACATCTGCAAAAGCCGCGTTACTGACATGGTGGTCTATGCACAGCGTTTCCTCCGCGCTTTCAAACAGCGGGGAAGAAAAGCCCAGACGGCCCAGATCACCGCAATCAAGGCAGATAAAGAGGTCATATTTTTTATCCCCGGGTATCCGGCTCTTTACCTCATCCGTGCACTCGATCAGGCCGTACGCCTCCGGAACCTCCTCCAGATAAATGTCCGTCTCAAGTTCGGGATGCTGCTCTTTGAGATACATATACAGGCCAAGAGCAGAGCCCACGCAGTCGCCGTCCGGGCGGATATGCCCGCCCAGAGCGACACTGCGTTTTCCCCGCAGAACATCTTCCAATACAATTTTCATATCATTCATCAGCTCCATCTTTCAAATCCCTTGTCACTTCATCTATCTTTCTGCTGATATTCACTCCGTATTCAATCGACTGATCCATAATGAAGGTAATTTCAGGAGTGTTTCTCATATTCACTGTACGGGCCAGTTCGCGGCGGATATACCCCTCCGCGCTCTGAAGTCCTCTGATCGTATCCTGCTGCGCCTTCTCATCTCCCAGCACACTGATGTAAGCCTTGCATGTTTTCAGATCCGGAGCCACTTCTACGGCAACTACGGAAGTCATAGGCGCCACTCTCGGATCTTTGATCCCATTCTGCAGGATAATGCTCAGTTCTCTCTGGACTTCTGCATTGATCCTTGTATTTTTTATACTGTTTTTCCTCATAGACGCTCCTTCCTGTCAGAAAGGCTTATTTTCTCTCCGTCTCAACCATCTTGTAGGCTTCGACTTCATCGCCTTCTTTTATATCGTTATAGTTTTCAAATACAAAGCCGCACTCGTATCCGGCTCTTACTTCTTTTACGTCGTCCTTGAAGCGTTTCAGAGACGCCAGCGGTCCGTCAAATACCACAATGCCGTCCCGGATCAGGCGGACGGAACAGTTTCTCTCAAAGATTCCGTCTTTCACATACGCGCCTGCGATCGTTCCCACACCGGACGCCTTAAATGTCTGGCGCACTTCGGCATGGCCGAGGATCTTCTCTTCAAACACCGGATCCAGCATACCCTTCATGGCAGCTTCCACATCCTCGATGGCATTGTAAATTACGCGGTAAAGCCGCATATCTACGCCTTCTCTGTCCGCGATCTCCTTGGCTGTGGCGTCCGGGCGCACATTAAATCCGATAATGATCGCATTAGAAGCAGATGCAAGGATCACGTCAGACTCATTGATCGCTCCCACGCCGCCGTGGATCACCTTGATCACAACCTCTTCATTGGAAAGTTTGAGAAGGCTCTGCTTCAGAGCCTCAACCGATCCCTGAACGTCCGCTTTGACGACGATATTAAGTTCTTTCAGATTTCCTTCCTGAATCTGGTTGAACAGATCGTCCAGAGACATTCTGCTCTTCGTGTCTTCCAGAAGCTTCACTTTATTCTGTGCGATAAATGTCTCGGCAAAGCTTCTCGCCTCTTTCTCTGATTCACAGCCCACAAATACCTCGCCGGCATTCGGCACATCGTTAAGTCCCAGGATCTCAACCGGCTGGGACGGGCCTGCTTCTTTCACTCTCCTGCCCTTGTCGTCCATCATGGCTCTGACACGTCCATGGGCGCTTCCCGCTGCAATAGCATCGCCTACATGGAGGGTTCCCTTCTGTACAAGTACAGTAGCCACAGAACCTTTTCCTTTGTCCAGCTCAGCCTCGATCACAAGACCTCTGGCCGATCTGTTCGGATTTGCCTTCAGTTCCATTACTTCAGCGGTAAGAAGGATCATTTCCAGAAGTTCGGGAATACCTTCCTTTGTGTGGGCGGACACGGGAACAAACACAGTACTTCCGCCCCAGTCCTCGGGAATAAGCTCATATTCCGTCAGTTCCTGTTTTACACGCTCAATATTTGCACTTGGCTTATCAATCTTATTGATCGCCACGATAATTTCAATACCTGCTGCTTTGGCATGGTTTATCGCCTCCACTGTCTGAGGCATCACGCCGTCGTCAGCAGCCACAACGAGGATCGCAATATCTGTGGAGCTGGCCCCGCGCATACGCATGGCAGTAAACGCCTCGTGTCCCGGAGTATCCAGGAAGGTGATCTTCTCCCCGTTGACCTCAACCACATAAGCCCCGATGTGCTGGGTGATCCCGCCGGCCTCGCGGTCGATCACGTTCGTATGACGGATCGCGTCCAGAAGGGAAGTTTTACCGTGGTCTACATGCCCCATGACACAGACGACCGGAGGCCGTTTTTCCATCAGGCCTTCATCTTCCTCATCCTCTTTGAGAAGTTCTTCGATCACGTCCACAACCTCTTCCTTCTCGCAGAGTACGTCAAACTCCATAGCGATCTCTTCCGCTGTATCATAATCAATTTCCTGGTTGACTGTCACAACCTTGCCCTGCAGGAAGAGCTTTTTGACAATAACAGAAGGAACGATTTTCATCTTATCAGCCAGTTCTTTGATCGTAAGTACCTCCGGGATCACGATCTGTTTGATCTGCTCTTCCTTCTTCTCCTGCTTCGGCTGCGGTTTCTTTACCTCTGTGACCGGTTTCTGCTTTCTTCCCTTCTTTGCCTTTCCTTCAAAGGACTCATCTCTGTATTCTTTCTTCTTGTTGTCGCGCTCTTTGTTCTTCGCCTTGTTTCTCTGGCTCTTCTGCTGCTCTACGATGGGAGAGGAAAGTGACTCTCTGTCTTCTCTGCGGGAATCTCCTCTTCTGTCCGGACGCTGCCCCGGAGCTCCCGGACGCTGATCCCTGCCGCCTCTCTCCGGGCGCGGTCCTCTTCTGTCACCGGAAGGACGTCCCTCGCCGAAAGATCTCTGCCCCTGGCGCTCGCCTCTTTCCGGACGGTTCTGGCGCCCCTCAAAGTTCTGACGGCCTTCTCCTGCCGGGCGGTTCCCCTGAGAAGAGGGACGGGACGGACGGACATCACCGGATGTGTTTTTCTCGCCGGATGGACTTCCTGCGGCCTGGGTGGGACGGCTCGGACGGCTTTCCCCTGCCGGGCGGGCCGGGCGGTTCTCCCCTGTGGGACGGCCTTCTCCTGCCGGGCGCGGCAGACGTGTGTCAGCGGCTGTCTGAGAGGGACGCTCGCCTCTCTCGGGGCGCACGGGACGGTCTCCTGCCGGACGGGCCGGCGAGGCCGGACGCGACGGACGCTCACCTCTATCCGGGCGTGGCGCTCTGGCATCTGCGCCCGGTCTGGCGCCTCCCTGAGCCGGGCGGGCTCCCCGCTGTCCCTGGCGGTTTCCCTGGATCCTGCTGCTGTTTCTGGAATTCTGGGGACGAATGACATAAGCCAGATTTTTCTTTTTCGGAGTCCCGTCTGTCTTTTCCGCCGCATGTGCCGCAGCAGACTCTCCCTGCGGTTTTTCTTCCTTTTTCTCTGCCTGGCCGGCTCTCTCTCTTCTGATTTCACTGGCCACCTCTTCCTCCAGTGTGCTCATATGATTTTTTACAACGACATTTTTTTTCTGGAGAAGGTCTACAAGTTCTTTATTTTCCATCCCCAGTTCTTTTGCCAGTTCATGTACTCTCACTTTAGTCATAGCAACTACCTCCTTAATGCAATATCCTCTCTGTTCCCAATTTCTGTCTGAATTCCTTTTGCAAATCCTTCGTCCAATATCGCCAGAGATGCACGGAATTCTTTTCCCATTGCATGCCCCAAGGTATCTTTATCTCCGTAAAAACAAATTGGAACTCTGTAATATTTACACATATCCCGGAATTTCTTTTTCGTATTGTCCGATGCGTCCCGGGCAACGATCACAAGAAATGCTTTTCCTGATTTTGTCTCACTCTCTGTCATAGTCTCTCCGCTTGCACATTTTCCCGCTTTCATGGCCAGGCCGATCAAGGACAGAACCTTATCCCTTTCCAACTGTGTCCATCTCCTTTTCCAGCCTGTCATATACTTCCTGCGGTATGCTCTGCTTAAAAGATCTTTCCAGACCTTTGTTTCTGACTGCTTTTTGAAAACACTCCACGCTGTGGCAGAGATATGCACCCCGTCCGTTTTTCTTTCCGGTGGTGTCGATACAAAAATCATCCTCTGTCCGAAGTATGCGCATCAGCTCTTTTTTCGGCTTCATTTCACCACATCCCACGCACTTGCGCATGGGAATCTTCTTCTTTACTGCCAAATATTTCACCCCTCCAGGCTTTACTCGTTATCCTCAGTTTCCACAAACTCAATTTCTTCCGGGATCTCGTTCTCATCCCATGCGTCGTCATACCCTTCGTCGTACTCATCGTCATATTCGCCGGTATAACCCTCTTCCTCAGTCAGGCCCATCTGCTCCATGTAGTTTTCTGGGAGCTCGCCGGACTCGATCGCCTGAGTCTCGCTTTTAATATCAATCTTGTATCCGGTCAGACGGGCAGCCAGCCTTGCGTTCTGCCCTTCCTTCCCGATTGCCAGAGAAAGCTGGTAATCCGGCACGATCACGCTGGCCATCTTCTCATCCGGATCAGCCATAACGGAGATCACCTTCGCCGGACTGAGTGCATTTTCGATCAGAAGAGCCGGGTTCTCATCCCAGTTGATGATGTCGATCTTCTCTCCCCGCAGCTCATTGACCACCGCGTTGACTCTCTGGCCGTTCATTCCCACGCAGGCTCCCACCGGATCTACATTCTCGTCGTTTGACCACACTGCCATCTTCGTACGGGAGCCGGCCTCACGGGCAATGCTCTTGATCTCGACGGTTCCGTCTCTCACCTCGGCCACCTCGGCCTCAAACAGACGTTTTACAAGCTCCGGGTGGGTACGGGAAACCAGGATCTTCGGCCCTTTCGGAGTATTTTTCACTTCAACGACATACAGTTTGATCCGTTCCGTAGGCTGGAACACCTCGCCTTTCACCTGCTCATTCTCTGTGAGCATAGCGTCGGCTCTTCCCAGGTTAATGCTGATATTTTTACCCACATATCTCTGGACGATACCGGTTACGATATCTTTCTCTTTCTCAAAGTACTGGTCAAAAACAACTTTCCGTTCTTCTTCCCTGATCTTCTGCAGGATCAGATTCTTTGCATTCTGTGTGGCAATGCGCCCGAACTCTTTGGACTGTACGGGAACCTGAGCCACATCTCCGATGTGGAGGGAGGAATCGATCTGTTCTGCGTCTTCAAGGCTGATCTCCAGAGCCGGATCCATTACCTCTTCCACGACTTCCTTTTCCGCATACACTGCATAATCGCAGGTTTCTCTGTCCATGATCACCTTGATGTTTTCTGCTGTTCCAAAATGGTTTTTACATGCACTGATCAGTGAATTCTCTATCGCATCCATCATCACATCTTTACTGATGTTCTTTTCCTTTTCAAGAATTGTCAATGCTTCCATTAACTCTGTGTTCATTCTTATCCTTCCTCCTTAATTAAAAATCCAGCGCCAGGCGTATCAGCGCGATCTCACTTCTGTCAAATGTCTGCTCAGTCCCATCTTCATAAACAATGGTCACTGTGTTTTCATCGTAGTCTTTCAGGATTCCCTCAAATTCTTTCTGCCTGTCAACAGCCCTGTAAGTGCGGATCTCCACTTCCTCTCCCAGGCTGCGCGCGAAATCCTTTTCCTTTTTCAGCGGCCTGCCCAATCCGGGGGAGCTGACCTCAAAAACATAAGAGTCGGCAATGTAATCCTTCTCGTCAAGAATATCTGAGAAGGCCCTGCTCACCGCCTCACAGTCATCCACAGTAATTCCCCCCGGCTTATCAATATATGCACGGAGATACCATGTTCCGCCTTCCTTTACATACTCCACGTCAACCAGCTCAAAGCCGAAACCTGACACGACCGGTTCCAGGAGCTGCTCTGTTTTCTGTTCATACTCTTCTCTTCTGGACACACTAAACTCCCTTTCTCAAATGATTTCTCTGTATTTCACAAGGAAAGCCTCCGCATGAAAAATCCATATCATCAAAGAAGAGTGAACTTTCGTTCACTCTTCTGCCGGATTCCTTATGTAACTATAGAAAACTTTAACACCTTTTCCCTTAGAAATCAAGGGTTTTTTAGAAAAATCGTAACAGTTTAGTCCGACTGCCTGTTCTTTGTGCCGGTTCCGTCCCGCTTTGCTGTTTTGAGACGGTTCAGCGTAACCGTTTTTTTGCCGTAAGACACTTTTGTTTCCGTCCCCTCCTGGAACAGATAGACATGTTCCACTTTATCTTTTTTCTGAAGCCGGATTCCGCGGACGCCGACCGCTGCCTTTTTCTTTTCCGGGACTTCTGCCGCCGGGAATCTGAGAAAATAGCCGTTTGCGGTCTGCAGCACCACATGCTGGTTCTCTGTTACAACTTTCACGCAGACAAGCGCGTCTCCCTCCTGCAGCTTTGTCGCCGCAATGGTCCGTTTAGACACCTGGAATTCTTTTCCATCCACTTTCTTTATCATTCCCTGGGCCGTTGTGAACAAACGCCGGGAATACCTCATCTGCTCTGCATCGCAGATCATTACGATCTGCTCTTCACTGCTGGAGTAGTTGCTCACATTGTCGATCGGAACGCCCTTATCCCGGAATTTTCCGCAGGGCAGATCCAGGACACGAACCTGATGCATTTTTCCTGTATCGGTAAAAACGCACAGCTTTCCTGTGTTCATACAGGAGACGACGTATTTATTTTCGCTGTCCGCCGCTTCTTTGTTTCTCTCATAAACGGAAGGATCCACAGTTCTTGCATAGCCGAACCGATCCATCAGAAAGACAACTTCCTGCTCCTCGATCTTCTTCTCCTCGAACACTGCCTCTTCCGCATTTTCCACAGCAGTGCGGCGTTTCCTTCCATATTCTTTTTTGCAGGCATCCAGTTCCTCCATGATCACACCCGCCATAGAGTCGTAATTATTCAGAATATCCTCGTAGCGGGCAATATTTTTCAGAGTCTGCTCATGCTCCATGCGCAGCGCCTCGATCTCCAGGCCGATCAGCCTGTAGAGACGCATTTCCAGTATCGCCGTGGCCTGCCGCTCCGTAAAACGGAGCAGAGCTGCCATCTTCTTTGAGATCGCAGACTTAAAGCGGATGTTGTCTGTGACTCCGTTAACCAGACAGGCTCTTGCATCTTTGACAGACTTGCTGCCCCGCAGGATCTCGATGATCAGGTCGATCACGTCGCAAGCTTTGATCAGGCCTTCCTGTACCTCACTTTTTTCCTGCTCTTTTGCCAGCAGAGTCTTGTACTTTCTCGTAGCCAGCTCAAACTGGAAGTCCACATGGTACTCTATGATCTTTTTCAGTCCCAGCGTCTCGGGACGCCCGTCCGCCACCGCCAGCATATTGACGCCAAAAGTATCTTCCAGGCGGGTCTTTTTATAAAGCATGTTTTTCAGATTTTCTACATCCGCGCCCTTTTTCAGTTCCAGAACAATGCGGATGCCTTCTTTGGACGACTGATTGGAAATATCCACGATATCCGTCGTCTTTTTGGATTCCACAAGAGCGCACACATCATTCAGGAACTTGCCGATCCCGCTTCCGATCATCGTATAGGGGATCTCTGTGATAACGAGCTGCTTTTTTCCGCCCTTTAGTTCCTCTGTTTCCACTTTTCCCCGGATTTTGATCTTGCCCTGTCCGGTCTCATAGATATTCAGCAGATCGTCCTTGTTGACTACGATCCCGCCTGTGGGAAAATCCGGCCCTTTCACATACCGCATCAGCTGTTTCGTACTGATGGCGTCGTTTTTCATATATGCTTTTACCGCGTCGATCACTTCCCCCAGATTGTGTGTGGGAATACTTGTGGCCATGCCCACGGCGATTCCCTCCGCGCCGTTGACAAGAAGGTTTGGAACGCGCACAGGAAGAACCAGGGGCTCTTTTTCTGTCTCGTCAAAGTTCGGGCCGAAGTCAATGACATTCTTATCCAGATCGGCCAGACAGATCTCCTGGGTAAACTTCGTAAGCCGGGCCTCTGTATAACGCATGGCTGCGGCTCCGTCTCCTTCGATCGATCCGAAATTGCCGTGTCCGTCCACCAGGACCATTCCTTTTTTAAAGTCCTGGGCCATGACGACCAGCGCCTCATAGATGGAACTGTCTCCGTGGGGATGGTATTTACCCATCGTATCTCCCACGATACGGGCACATTTTCGATATGGCCTGTCATAGCGGATACCAAGTTCATACATATCATAAAGGGTTCTCCTCTGTACAGGCTTAAGCCCGTCTCTCACATCCGGCAGCGCCCTGGAAATGATAACGCTCATGGCATAATCAATATAAGATTTTTTCATAAGTTCCGAATACTCGGTTCTTATGATCTGCGGTTCACTGTTCATCTGCATTTCTCCTTATCCTGAAGCCGGATCAGATATCCAGCTCTGCTTCCGTTGCATTTTCATAAATAAACGCCCGGCGCGGCGGCACTTCGGTTCCCATCAGCATCTCGGTCACGCCGGAGGCCATTCTCGCATCCTCGATCTCCACCTGTTTCAATATTCTCCGCTCCGGATCCAGAGTTGTCTCCCACAGCTGTTCGGCGTCCATCTCTCCCAGACCTTTGTACCGCTGCAGGGTAAACGGGCCGGAGTGCGTCTTCCGGTATCTCTCAAGAGCTTTGTCGTCATACAGGTACTCTTCCTCTCCGTTTTTGGGCATTGCCTTGTAGAGGGGCGGCATTGCTATGTAGACATGTCCTTCGTAGATCAGTTCCGGCATGAAGCGGTAGAACAGCGTCAGAAGGAGGGTGGAAATATGCGCTCCGTCCACATCCGCGTCCGCCATAATGATAATTTTGTCATAGCGCAGTTTGCTGATATCAAAGTCATTTCCGTAGCCTTCCGAAAATCCGCAGCCAAAAGCATTTATCATTGTCTTGATCTCGGCATTTGCCAGAATCTTGTCAATGCTTGCTTTCTCCACGTTCAGTATCTTTCCCCGGATCGGAAGGATAGCCTGGAAGTTCCTGTCCCGCGCCGTTTTTGCAGAACCGCCGGCGGAATCACCCTCCACGATAAAAATTTCGCATTTTTTCGGGTCTCTGCTCTCACAGTTGGCAAGCTTTCCGTTGCTGTCAAAAGAATACTTCTGTTTCGTCAGAAGATTGGTCTTGGCCCGTTCCTCCGTCTTTCGGATCTTTGCCGCCTTCTCCGCGCTGGAGAGCACAGTTTTTAACGTATCCAGGTTGCGGTCAAAAAAGAGGACGATCTCCTCTCCGGTCACTTTTCCCACCGCTTTTGACGCGTCAGGGTTGTCCAGTTTCGTCTTCGTCTGTCCCTCAAACCGGGGATCCGGATGCTTAATGGAGATGATGGCCGTCATACCGTTGCGCACATCAGCTCCGGTAAAGTTCGCATCCTTTTCCTTCAGGATGCCCAGTTCCCTGGCGTACTGGTTCATTACCGTGGTGAAGGTTGTCTTAAAGCCGGTCAGATGAGTGCCTCCCTCTGCATTGTAGATATTATTACAGAAGCCGAGCACGTTTTCATGAAACTCGTTGACATACTGGAACACGACCTCTACTTCAATCCCTTCTGACTCTCCTTTAAAATAGACCGGATCATGAAGGGCCTCCTTTTTCCTGTTCAAGTCCCGTATAAACCCTATGATCCCGTCCGGTTCGTGGTATTCGATCTTTTCTGCCGGCTCAAGCCTGCGGTCCTCGAAATAGATCGTCAGCTCGGGATTCAGGTAGGCTGTCTCGTGAAGTCTGCTCTTTACCTCCTCCGCACGGAAACGTGTCTTTTCAAAGATCTGGTCGTCGGGCAGGAAATTGACCGTAGTTCCAGTCTTTTTCGTTCTGCCGGTCTTCGGCAGGAGGCCTCCCTCCAGTTCTACCACGGGAACGCCCCTCTCATATCTGTCGTGATGGATATAGCCGTCCTTGCTGATCTTTACATCCATATACGCTGAAAGTGCGTTGACAACGGAAGAACCCACGCCGTGGAGACCGCCGCTTGTCTTATATGCAGAATCATCAAATTTTCCACCGGCATGAAGGGTAGTATATACAAGACGCGCGGCAGAGACTCCTTTCTCATGCATATCCACCGGAACGCCCCGGCCATTGTCAGATATGGTGGCGGAACCGTCTTTCTCCAGAATTACCTGAATTTCCGAGCAGAAGCCGGCCAGGTGCTCATCCACTGCATTGTCCACCATCTCATAGATCAGATGATTCAATCCTTTTGTTGACACGCTTCCGATATACATCCCCGGACGTTTCCGTACCGCCTCCAGTCCTTCCAGCACTGTAATATTTCCCGCATTGTACGTCTGATTTGCCGCCATTTATCTTCTCCTTTTCCTTATCCCGCAGGCTGTGCCATACGGGAAAGCGCCGTTCTTTATAGCAGTACAGCGACCGTCTGTCTGCGAGCCGCTGTACCGGCCCCGCCTTACCGCAGGGCAATCCATTACATACTATACCACCGGTTTTTCCAAATTTCAACGGATTTATTTTCCCGTCAGCACCTGGGAAAGTACATCCGACAAGACCTCCATCGCATTCATCATCTCTTCTACCGAATTTGTCTGTGCACCAGCCTCGACAAGCAGACATTTGGGCATAAGATGCATATTATAACGGTAGGCTCTCAGATAGATGCTGCGGGTAAGCCCGGGATAGTTTTCCTCGCAGGCCAGTTTCATCTGAAGGGAAAACGCCAGATTATCCTGTATGTATGGATTGCTCAGATATTCGATATCTCCGTTTGTGCGGGAGCGGCTCAATCCATTGAAGAACATGATCTTTGCCGTAGGTTTTCCGTTGATTTCCGTTACAAGATGGGTGTCGGCCGATACCCCGTCTCTGTGCAGGTCGATCACCACCTCAATGCTTGGATTTTCCGCCAGAATCGCACGCACCGCCTCCTCCGCTTTGCCGTATGCATTGCTTCGGTCCAGCTTACCGTCTATAATATCGTAAACTCCGGTGTCATGTATTGTCTCGATTCCTTTTGCATTGAGCAGTTCTGTGAGATATGTCCCCACACCCACGATACTCTCCGAAGGATCTCCTGGCGTGGAATCTTTAAACTCTTCCTGAGAATGGGTGTGGTATATCAGCACTTTAGGGCCGTCCGTTTCAGTATTGATCTTCATGCTTCTGTTCAGAAGGTCATCCACGTTCAACTGCTCCGGACCGATCATGGTAGAACTGTCCACGATATAAAAATTACTGAGAAGATAATCAAAATCTCTCAGTTTCTCTATAGATATATCTGCTGCAGGCGCCGCCTGGGTATTTTTCTCTGATTCGTCCGGTTCTCCGATCAAATTGCCGTTCTCATCTACCATATTTTCGTCATTTGCCTGACTTTCCAGTATTTTGGCTATTGTTTCCTCGTCCTCTATCGTCTCCTCATAGGGGATATGATCCTCTACATATTCCGCGAGAGGCAGCCAGGCCATTGCTTTTTCTTTGAGCCACTCCCCGGCTCCCATATTGCCTGATCCGCTGCTATAGAAAAGTCCCGGCATGTACATTTCCCCGGAATAACGGAGCAGCGCCTGCTGAAACTGATACTTCCACTGTCCCGTCATCCCTCCGGCTCCGATATAAAAAATGCAGGCAGATAGAAAAACGGCAGCTGCCGCAAGTATGGCATATCTCGTCTTTCCTCTTCTGATCCACTCCCTCATACCGGCCTGCATCCCTTTCCCGTGTGGTCTTTTCCTGATATCTTCTGAAATTTTATGCGGCTGTAAAGCCTGTTATGACACAGACGCGTTCAGGACTCGCTGCGGAGTGATCCGCCTGTGTCTGAAGAATGATCGGAAAAGAGCATATTAAGCGCCTCGGAAATCGTATGGCTGATATGGTGCACCATCTCGTCCACATCTTTCGGAGTGACAAACATTCCGTTCAGATGAGGAGCGATCAGTTCCTTGACAAACTCATACTTTTCTCCCGGACTGTAAGACCGCAGTTCCTCTCCCACGCCTTTTAACGCTGTTGAAGATTCCAGGGCCCGGATAAAGTTCTCCATTGTATCATTCACGATAGTGGCCGCATCCACTACCGTGGGAACACCGATACCGATCACTGGAACGCCCAGTGATTCCTCTGTCATGCCGCTGCGGTGATTTCCCACGCCGGAGCCTGGATGTATCCCCGTATCTGCGATCTGCACCGTGCGGTTTAGCCGCCTGCTGTTCCGCGCTGCCAGCGCATCCACAGCAATTACCAGGTCGGGATGGGTCTCTCTGACGATTCCCCGGACAATTTCTGCCGTCTCCATTCCGGTCTGCCCCATTACGCCGGGCACGACCGCGCTGACCAGGTCAGCCCGCTCCATCCCCATTGCATACTTCCCGTACTCTTTCACAATATGCCTTGTCACATTCAGGTGATCCACCACGTAAGGACCCAGTGCATCGGGAGTAACGTCCCGGTTTCCCAAGCCTACTATAAGGACGGACAAATCCTCTTTTTCAGGCCTGTTTTTCTCGATCAGCTCCCCTATATGACGGCACAGTTCACCGGCGATCTCCATGTGGCTGCCCTCATCCGGCAAAGCCAGGTCCGGTGCTTCCACCGTAAGATACGTCCCCACCGGTTTTCCCATAGCTTTTGCCCCGTTTTCTGTCTCGATCACCACCCGGGTCGTGCGGATTTCCCGCTCCTCGTCATACTCTTCCTCAAGAACTACCCCGGATACCTCCACATCATCCGATTCAAACCGCTCTTTTTCCTCCAGTGCAAGATCTGTCCGCACACAATAATTTCTGACCATATCTCACCCTCGCTTTACATATAAATATCGACCGTTCAACGGTAATCTTTAGTTTTTACTCTATTTCTCAAAATATGTATTGACAACCCCTGGAAGTTAGCATAAAATAATTGAGTATGTTTCAACGGAACGTCCGTGTCCGCATCCGCCGAAACGTAAAATACACATTTGAAAATCTCATTTGAGTCTGGAGGTGTACAGATTGGCTAACATTAAGTCTGCTAAGAAAAGAA
>ERZ1643250.548-NODE-548-length-39550-cov-6.586783_pt1 | contig 39550 bp, 38 predicted proteins | sample MGYA00579262_ERZ1643250 | MGnify/ENA primary metagenome ERZ1643250 (study PRJEB29033, sample SAMEA4952265) | chicken gut metagenome | biome: Broiler Chicken; feature: Gastrointestinal Tract; material: Caecum | place: Ireland | collected 2018 | study: Broiler...
CTTCGGCTCCAGAACTTTAAATGAAGTCGCCACACTTTTCTGGCTTCCCCGTCCCACGGAAAATTCGCAGGTCATAATGGGCCATCCCAGAATTACCAGGAATACCAGATAAATCAGAATAAAAGCGGCTCCTCCATACTGTCCCGTCATATAAGGAAACTTCCATACATTTCCAAGTCCCACTGCACAGCCTGCAGATACCAGTATAAATCCAAGTCTTGTTCCAAATTTTTCCCGTTCGTTATTCATATTTGTCACCTTCCTTCCCCTCTGTGACTGTTTTTATTTTGCTCAGGCGACAGCATCCATGCCCACCTGCAGCGCTTTTTTATTTAATTCCAGAAACTTCGGTTTAATATTTGCTTCCAGAATCCGGTTCCAGTCAATCTGTTCTAATCCCATAGATTTTATAATCGTTCCCAGCAAGATAATATTGGCCGCTTTCTCATTTCCCAGCTCTGCAGCCAGTTTGGTGGCTCCCACTACTTTTGCCTTTACATGAGACTGGATTTCTTCCATTACATCGTCCGGATATTCTTCATCCCCGACGATTACAGACATAGACGGAATCTCTTCGTCGTTTACTACCAGGCGTCCGTCTTCCTTCAGATAGTCCAGACTCCGGAGGGCTTCCATTTTCTCAAATGCCACGATAATATCTGCTTTACCTTTTTCAATAACCGGAGAATATACTTTTTCTCCATATCTTACCTGGGAGGAAACACTGCCTCCCCTCTGGGACATTCCGTGAATTTCGCTCATCTTCACATCATATCCCGCTTCCATTAATCCGGTGGTTAAGATTTTGCTGGCCAGGATAGTTCCCTGTCCGCCCACGCCAACTAATAAAATGCTTTTTGTCATGACTTTACTCCTCCTTTACAATGGCATCCTGACGGCATACCTGCATACATACGTCGCAGCCTACGCACTGTGCCTCATGAATCAAAGCTTTTTTCTCCTTTTTATCAAAGGACAGAGCCGGGCAGCCCACTTTCAGACATGCTTTGCAGCCGATACACTTCTCTTCTACGATTTTATTCTTTGTGGCGAACAGCTTTTCAAACTCATCTTTGTCCGCCTGGGAGAATTTCTTAAGAGCGCAGGGCCATCTGGTAATAATCACAGAAGGTTCATCCAGAGCCAGACATTTATCCAGCACCTCATCCACTTCTTTTAAGTGGTTGGGATTTACCACATACACATGTTTCACCCCGATGGCGCGAACCAGATCTTCAATCTTAATCAGCGTTGTTTCTTCGCCTTTGGCGGTAAAACCGGTGCCCGGATTTTCCTGATGTCCGGTCATTCCCGTAATCCGGTTATCCAGAATAATATTTACCGTATTGCTCTTATTATAGACCGTGTTGATCAGAGAATTGATGCCTGTATGGAAGAAAGTGGAATCTCCCAGTACTGTAACCACTCTTCTGTCGCTTCCCGTTTCCTTAAAGGTTCTCTGGGCGCCGTGTCCGATACTGAAGGAAGCTCCCATACAAACGGTGGAATCCATCGCCGTGTAGGGTTTTCCTGCCGCCAGTGTATAACATCCGATGTCTCCGCTGATCATAATGTTCTTTCTCTTACCCAGACGGTAGAACAGACCTCTGTGAGGACAGCCTGCACAGAAAGCCGGCGCTCTTCCGATTAGCTTGCTTCTGTCAAATTCAATGGTGTCTGCCTTCTTTCCTTCCACGCAGGCACGGATTACATCGGGAGTCAGCTCTCCATAGGAGGGGAACAGATCTTTTCCGATACAGGAGATTCCCTGCATTTTTACGAAATCCTCAATATACGGATCGTTCTCTTCCAGTATGTATACTTTATCCACTTTGCTGCAGAATTCCTGAATCATTTTTGCCGGCATAGGATTGGTAAATCCCAGTTTCAGATAAGAGGCGCTTTCTCCGAATACTTCTTTGGCATAATAATAGCAGATTCCGGAGGCGATTACGCCAATGGAGGTATTTCCCATTTCCACACGGTTATAGGGAGAGGTTTCGCTGTACTGTTCCAGCTTTTGCAGACGCTCTTCCAGTTTCACTCTCATGTTTCTGGCCATAACCGGGAGACACACATATTTAGCAGGATTTTTTACCCAGGGTTTTACCTCCGGTTCTACCCTTTCTTTTGTCTCCACAATGGATTTGGAGTGACAGACACGGGTGGTCATTCGGAAAATCACCGGTGTGTCGTATTCCTCGCTTAACTGATAAGCAGCTTTCAGCATATCGATACATTCCTGGCTGTCTGAAGGCTCAAACATGGCCAGCTTGGCTGCTTTCGCATAGTTTCTGTTATCCTGCTCATTCTGTGAAGAAAACATCCCCGGCTCGTCTGCCGTTACTATAACATTTCCTCCGTTTACTCCCATATAGGCCCAGGTAAACATGGGATCGGCAGCCACATTCATTCCCACATGTTTCATGGATACAATACTGCGGACTCCTGCAATAGCTGCCCCGATTGCGGATTCCATAGCCACCTTTTCGTTGGGCGCCCACTCTGCATAAATTTCATCATAAGTTGCCAGATTCTCCAGAATTTCTGTGCTGGGAGTTCCCGGATATGCGGAAGCATGGCGTACGCCTGCCTCATATGCCCCTCTGGCAACGGCTTCATCGCCTGTCATCAAACATTTCATTTGTCATTCCTCCTTTTTTACCCCGTTTCGTTTTTGTTTATTCCTTTTTCTGATTCACCATCTGCGCACATGCCATCAGAGAATAATACTTCTCCTCAAAAGAAGCGCTCCTGGAATTTAAGGCAATGGGACACTGGGCTCCCACTACGCACCCTGCCATTTTCGCATGGGCGAATTCCACCAGAGACTTCACCATAATATTTCCTGCTGCAATATCAGGAACCAGAAAAATATCGGTCTCTCCGCAGACGGGACTGTCATACTTTTTAATTGCTGCAGACTCTTTATTCACAGCCAGGTCCATAGAAATAGGGCCTTCTGCAATACATCGTCCCAGCTCCCCTGCCTGCGCCGCCTTTTTAATTTCCAAAGCGTCCACAGTTTCCTGCATTTTCGGATTCAATACCTCTACTGCACAAAGAGCAGAAACTTTGGGCTCTTCATATCCCATCCGGGTAAACATCTGAACTGCATTTTTTACAATTCCTTTTTTCTGCTCCAGGTTCGGATACAGGATCATTCCCCCGTCAGTTACTCCTGCCAGTCTCGGATAACTTTCCATGTCCAGCAGGGCAACATGAGAAATCAGATTTCCTGTCCCGATTCCGTATTCTTTGTTTAAAACACCTTTTAAAAGCGCCGATGTCTGTAAAAATCCCTTTTGAATAAAATCTGCTTCTTCAGAGCGAATCAGCTCCATAGATTTCCGTACTGCCTGTTCTTCTTCCTGGCAGTCAATGATATGGCTGTCTTTTACCTCATGCCCGAGCCCTTTGGAAATCTCCTGAATTTCTGCAGCCTTTCCCAGAAGTATGTAATCCAGAATTCCTTCTTTATGGGCCTGAAAAATGGCTTCAAGGGTATGGGCGTCATGTGCGGCCACAACAGCTACTGTCGTTTTTTTACTTACGCCCACCTTTTCCTTCAGTTCCCTGAAATTATGTATCACCATGGCATCCCTCCTTTTGCTAATCTCTTCGTTCTTTTCACATAATTCTCATAATCCTCAAAATAAACTTAATAAATAAATATAATTTCCTAAAGTTCAAATTATGATAACTTTATTGTATTCTTTTCGATTTTATATGTCAATCAACTTTAGCTAATTTATATCGTGTAAACATTCAGTAAATTCCAGTTCTGTTTTTGTTTATTATGTATGTTTTCTCTTCTATTTTTTACTTTTTTATGTGCATTTTTCTTTCTCAAGGTAGCACTTTACTAGAACACAGCGGAGCGATTTTTATGTAATAGGAAATCCGATAGAATTTCCTATTACATAAAAAAGCCCCATCCCTTCGCTGTCTCAGCGATTGGGATGAGGCTTTGCATTTCCTTATACCTATCCTTAGATAACTCTTCTTACAGAAAGAATGGTACGATAAGCGGCATTATCACTTATCTTAATTCCACCCTGCGGATATGGAGCGCTGTTGGAAGCATGTACAATCTGTCCGTTTCCAAGATAGATAGCAATGTGGCTTCCGTAGCAGATTAAGTCTCCTGGCTGGGCGTCTGCATAAGATACTTCGGTTCCTGCGTACATCTGCTCTTCAGAAGTTCTCGGCAGACTCACACCAAAGTTTGCGTAAACACTCTGTACGAAACCAGAGCAGTCTGCTCCGTTTGTCAGGCTGGTTCCACCGTATACATAGGGATTACCTACGAACTGTGTTGCATAGTCTGCAACAGAAGATCCGGTTCCTGAATAAGAAGGAGTGCTGTCTGAGCTGCTGTCCTCTGTATCTGTAACGGTATTCTCTGAATCAATTACATTTCCATACTCATCATACTGTACGTCTTCGCTGCTGTCTTCGGAAGTATCTTCTGATTCTTCGGAGTCCTCATAGGAATCTTCTGTATCATCCTGAGAACTGCTGCTTCCTCCCGGAATAATCGGCTGTCCGTTTTCATCATAGATAACATCACCGTCTGCGTCAATGGCTTCGCCGTTTTCGTTGGTAATGATGTTTCCGTTTTCATCGTACTGTATATATTCATGATCATACGGATTATCGGATGTTTCTTCCTCCGTTGTCTCATCCGTAGTTTCCTCTGAAGATTCAGATTCTTCTGCTTCTTCCTGAGCGGCTGCTTCCGCTTCTGCGGCGGCTGCTGCTGCAGCGGCCTCAGCTTCTGCCTGACGTCTTGCTTCTTCTTCAGCGGCAATTCTCTCTGCTTCTAACTGTTCGATTTCTGCCTGCTGCTGCTGAATCAGAGCCACATACTCTTCTGCCTGCTGCTGTGCATAAGCGATTTCTTCGCTGTAATTGGCTGATACTGCCTGTTTTTCTTCAATCTGAGCCTGGAGATTTGCCTGCTGCTGTTCGTATTCTCCTTCCATCTCCACCATTTCAGATTTTTCATTTTCATACTGTGTTTTCAGATTTGTTACATTCTCCACAGTTTCTACGTATTTATCCAGATTCTGACGGTCGTAATCATACATCTTCTGTGTATATTCCGCTCTTTCCAGAAGCTGGGATAAACTTTCTCCGTTCAGCATCATCTGAAGCCAGGCATCATCTCCGCCCTTTTCATATAAATACTGAATTCTGAGTTTCATGGAATCATACTGCTGATCCCTTGCGTTTTCTGCTTTTGTTAAATCTTTCTGTGTCTGTTCAATATCGCTTGTTTTATTGGCAATATCCTGTTTTAACGCTTCAATATTAACGCATACATTTACTAAATTCTGATCCAGGGTACTGATTTCTGCCTCTAAGGCGTCTTTCTGAGACTGGAGAGAATCTAATGTGGCATATGTCTCGTTCAGCGCGTCATTTGTATAAGCCTGTTCTTCTCTCAATTCGTCTTCCCTTGATGCACTGACAGTTAAAACCTGCGAAGCGCTTATCAGAAGTGCCAATGTAACACACACAAGTCTTTTCTTCATCTCTTATCACCCTTCATAACTTTCTTTCCTATATGTAACATTTATGAAATACTTTCTTCATTTCTCCTACATATTAACATATTATTACGGGTGACGCAAGACCTTTTTCTTCATTTTTTAAAAACTTTGTAACATTTATATAGATTTCATTAACAAACACATAAGAAACTTTTAGATTTCCAGGGCGATCTCCATCATTTTCTGGAATCCTGTCTGGCGTTTTTCTGCAGAAATAGCCTCTTCCCTATAAATATGATCCGAAATTGTTAAAATTCCGAGAGCTTTCTTACCTGCTCTGGCTGCATTCATATACAGACCGGCAACTTCCATTTCCGCGCAGAGAACTCCCATCTTTCTCCAGCCGTCGCTGGCTTTGGGATTGTCACTATAGAAAACGTCGGAAGAAACCACATTTCCTACTCTCACAGGGGTGCCCTGTCTGTCTGCTGCTGCCACTGCCCTGGAAAGCAGTTCATAGCTGGCAGTTGGCGCAAAGGTTCCCGGAAGCTGAAACTGGCTGGCATAATTGGAATCTGTGCAGGCTCCCATGGCGATTATGACATCCATCACATTGACATCATCCTGCAGAGCTCCGGCGGAGCCGATTCGGATAATTTCGTCCACATCGTAAAAATGATACAGTTCATAAGTATAAATTCCCACGGAAGGCATTCCCATACCGCCGCCCATAACGGAAACTTCTTTTCCCTTGTAAGTTCCCGTATAGCCCAGCATATTTCTTACCGTATTAAAGCACACTGGATTTTCCAGATAGGTTTCTGCAATATATTTCGCCCGCAGCGGATCTCCCGGCATTAAAACCTTTTTCGCAATGTCTCCTTTTTTCGCATTGTTATGTGGTGTTGGTACTCCCATAAAAATTCCTCCTTTATCCTATCTCTTATTTTTCTTTTAACACTTCCTGCAAAAAGCTGGTTCCTTCCAGTTTCTCAGGAATATCAAACAAATCCAGAACGGTTGCTCCAATATCTGCAAAGGTGGGGCGGGTGCCCAGATCCACCCCTGCCGAAATCCGATCTCCGTAAATCAGCATCGGGGTATATTCTCTGGAATGATCCGTGCTTGGCGTACCCGGATCGCAGCCGTGATCGGCTGTAATAATCAGAACGTCGTCTTCTCGCATCTTTTCCATAAACTGTCCCAGCTGAACATCAAACTCTGTGGCGGCGTTGGCATAACCGTCCACATTGTTTCTGTGCCCGTATACCATATCGAAATCCACCAGATTAACGAAACAAAGTCCGGTGAAGTCTTCTTCCATAATCTTCATGGTTTTTTCCATTCCATCCTGGTTATTCTCAATGGGCGTTGTCTTCTGAATATTCTTTCCTGCAAAAATATCATAGATTTTCCCCACCCCGATGGTATCATAGCCATAAGCCGTCAGATAATCCATCATAGTCGGCTTTGGAGGAACCAGAGAAAAGTCATGACGATGACGGGTTCTGGTATAATCAGGATAAGTTCCTATAAATGGTCTTGCAATTACGCGCCCCACCCCGTGTTTTCCGGTAAGTATCTCCCTTGCCTGCCGGCAGTACTGATATAACTCTTCCAGGGGTACCACCTCTTCATGGGCGGCAATCTGGAAAACACTGTCCGCGGAAGTATAGACAATTAAATCTCCTGTTTTTACATGTTCCTGCCCATACTCTTTAATCACTTCCGTTCCTGAATAGGGAAGATTACATAAGACGCCTCTGCCTGTGGCCTTACGAAACGGTTCCAGCACTTCTTCCGGGAATCCCTCCGGATAAGTAGGCAGCGGCTGGGGAGAAATCATACCTGCAATTTCCCAGTGCCCAATGGTGGTATCCTTTCCCATGGAAGTTTCCTTCATTCTGGCAAAAGAACCAATGGGAGCTTCTTCTTTCGGCGCGCAGTCTACTCCTTCAATATTAAACAGTCCCAGTTTCTTCATATTAGGAGTATCATATTTTTCTGATTGAACAATCGTTCCAAGGGTATTGCTTCCTTCATCGTGAAACAGATTTGCATCCGGCAGTTCTCCGATTCCATAACTGTCCAGTACAATTACAAATACTCTTTTAGCCTTCATAGTACGCCTCCTATCTGTTTAATATAAGTATTATAGCAGTTTTTTCATACAACGGCTATAGTTTTCCACATAAGAAAAACCTCTGTTCCAATTCATCAGAATCTTCACAGAGGTTTTTTTCTTTTAATTTTCGTTAAACAAGTCTGCCAGAATTTCATCGGCTGTCATACTTGTGTAGCCGTCCGGGTCAGAAAGTACGTTGCTGCTCCAGTGCATAATGTTGGAACCGTTAATGTACTGTACGGTGGACTGGCTTCCCAGTCCGAACTTGCTTACTGCTCCGGGGGCCAGTTTCTTCATATATTTCTTAGCCAGCACAATGGCTTCACTGGAATAACTTCCGCTCGGTGTCGGTGTTCCTGCAATCTGCACACAGGGCGGGGTAGAATGAACAATTACAAGACTTCCGTCATCACACTGTCCCAGAACCAGGAATGCATGTCCCGGTTTGCTTCCCACATCCCCGGCAAAGAACTGTCCCTTATAATTATTCTGTTTTAATGTACTTTGTGTTCTCAGTACGCCCCATCCGCGGCTTGCAAAGGTACTTGCCTGGCTGCTTGCATCGGATGCGTACAGATAGTTCAGTCCTGACTGGGTATGCATAACATTATAAGTAGCCCATCCCACAAATCCGGAACAGTCCAGTCCTCTGGAACGTCCTGAAGTGGACAAGTCATAGTCATGTTCATAACCGCTGCCGCATTGATCATAGAACTGTTTCCATTTGGGATACAGCCCCTTATAGTTTCCGGTGGGTTCCGCCCAGCCGCCGCCCCAGACGTACATGGTATTTCCCACAGGCATCAGGGCATTTAATAAGTAGTTCTTTATGGTTCTGGCTGAACTTGGGGCTGTCAGATTCGCCTCATTTCCATCCTGTACCAGAACTCCGTTGGAATCAAAATAATAGGTCTTATCGTCTATCTTAACAGTGCCTGTCATGGCTCTTCCCATGTTTTCCGGATCCAGATAGTACTGGTTTCCGCTGGCATCCTTAAACCATCCGGTAACAAGACTTCCTTTATTATCCGGATCAAAGTACCGTTTGCCGTCGCTGGCTTTTACCCAGCCGGTATATACGACTCCGGTAGATTTGTTGAAGTATCTCCACTCGTCTCCGCCTTTAATCCATCCGGTGTACATCAGTCCCGATGTTTTATTAAAGTATCTGGTTCCCAGGCCAAAGGTATTCCAGCCGGTATACAGAACTCCGGTGGTGGGGTGGAAATATCGCTTGCCTCCGTTTCCGTCGCCGACCCATTCCGTATACATATAACCGGTGCTCTTATTAAAATAGCGCTTGCCCATTCCGAAAGTATTCCAGCCTTTCGCCATCACTCCCGTATCCGGGAAGAAGTAACGCTTCTGTCCGTTTGCTGTAATCCATCCGGTAGCCATTCTACCATACATATAAGGTTTCGCGCTGCTTTTACTGAAATAGCGCAAATTGGTTCCGTCAGAAACCCATCCGGTGTACATCACACCTGATGTCTTATTAAAATAATATTTATAGGAATTGCCGTCCACATTCAGGGTCAGCCATCCTTTATGGTAGGATCCGTCTTTCTCCACATAATAGGTCTGGTTTCCTACCTTCTTAAACCCTTCGGTCTGTCCTGCAGCCTTTACCGGCACTGCTGTAAAATGAAGCGTAAATAAAACTGCAAAGACAATTCCCACAAACAAAGCCCCCAACAGTTTCCAGTTTCTCGACGCTTTTTCCATAAATACTCTTCCTTTTCCCATTTTTTAAAATGTTTTTAAATTTATATCCTTTTCTTTACATTTTTTACAATCTTGTTACGATTTTGTGTTTTTATTATATCTCCAAATCTATTTTCGTGTCAATATAAAAAAAGGATAAAGTATCCAAAAATACTTTACCCTTTTTGTTATCTTCTACAACATATGTTTTCTCAGGTATGCTCCGTCTTTCTCGCTTAAATATCCGGGAGCCACATCAAAAACGGTCTTACAGCCTGTCTGTCCTTCTTTTGCCATACGGTAAGCGGCTCTTGCATAAGCCACAAGGACGGAAGAAGTAAATTCCGGATTGGAATCCAGTTTCAGGCTGTATTCCACCACGTGGGTATTTTCTTTCTCCCAGCCTGTCTGTCCGCTGCGGATAACGAAACCGCCGTGTGGAATCCTGCTGTGATCCCGTTTCATCTCTTCTTCTGTAATAAAATGTACCGTAGTATCATACTCGTCAAAATAGTTTGGCATGGTCTTAATTTCTTCTTCAATTCTGGCAAGATCTGCGCCTTCCTCTGCCACAACGAAGCATTCTCTGGTGTGTTTCTGTCTTGTAGTCAGTTCCGGATTCTTTCCGCTTCTGACTTCTTCCAGCGCTTCTTCCACAGGAATGGTATACTGTCTGCCGTCCTTAACGCCTTCTACCCTGCGGATAGCATCGGAATGTCCCTGGCTGACTCCTTTTCCCCAGAAGGTGTAGGTAGATCCTTCCGGAAGAATGGACTCCGCATACAGACGGTTTAAGGAAAACATTCCCGGATCCCAGCCTACGGAAATAATTCCCACATGGCCGGATGCCTTACATGCCTGATCCACAGCCTCAAAATGCTCCGGAATCTTCGCATGGGTATCGAAGCTGTCAATCACATGGAAATACTGAGCCATTTCCGGTGTCTGCTTCGGTAAATCAGTAGCGCTTCCTCCGCAGATAATCAGCACATCGATCTGATCTTTCATATTTTGTACTTCGCTGACCGGATAAACTTTTGCCGTATCCGTTAAAATAGAAACTGTTTTCGGATCTCTTCTGGTAAATACGGCTGCCAGTTCCATATCAGAATTATGCTTGACAGCACATTCCACACCTCTTCCTAAATTTCCGTAACCCAGAATACCAATTCTAATACTCATCTTATACCTCCTGATTTTTCTTTTTTCTTCTATATTCAGGCTGCCCCGAATCATCTATATACAGCAGACGGTTCCTCCGCCGCAGATGTTGCAGACTGCACTTGCACAGCACATCCTCATACACCAGTCGCCTCCGTCTACCTGCATTCCGCCATAAGTTCTCTGCATATCTCCATACCACCGGCCCCCCTGCTGCATCCGCTGAAGGAGCATCTGATACTGCATATTATCAGGTTCCAGCCGGACTGCTTCCTGAATATGACTCAGTGCGTCCAGGTTGTTGCCAAGTCCCATACTGGCCATAGAACACAAATAATGCCACTGGCCGTTGTGAAGAGAAATCCCGGAAAGAACATTCATAGCTTCCTGATAGTATCCCTGCTGAATGTAATTGGCCGCCGCCTGCATATGCAGTTCCTCTTCACCGGCAGAATTCTGAGCGGTTCTCTGCTGATAATTTCCCTGAAATCCGCCAAAACCGCCGAAGCCGCCATAGTCATATCCACCGGCGCCTCCGTACTCTCTTTCCTTCATAATCTGCTCATATGCCTGCTGCACTTCTTTAAACTTTTCCTCGGCCTGCTCTTTATTGGGATTATTAATGTTGGCGTCCGGGTGATACTTACGGCTGAGTTTCCGGTAGGCTTTCTTGATTTCCTCTTCCGAGGCATCTCTGGAGACGCCTAAAACACTATATGGATCTATCATGGTTCTTCTCCTGTCCTTCTTTCCTTTTCCTGACCTCCACATACCGGCACCACACGCCGGAATACAGAATATTCCTGATTATATCCGCATATTTCAGAACCGGAAGAATTTCAAACTCCCTGGAACAGGCAGCCATCATCATCGTTAAAATTTCCCGTATTCTTTCATCAAAATCCTCTTGCTTCTGCAGTTGGGCCAGAGGATTATAGTTTCCCCGGCGGGCGTCCTCCTCCAGATCCTCATAAGCGTCAATTAAATAAATAAATTTTCCCAGGTAGAATCCCGTTTTCCGCAGAGTTTCTTCCCATACATCCTCCCGGTATGCGAAAATCTCCGCCATAATCTTTCCGAAATACCCGGCCATTTTATCAATATTCTTTTCTCCTGCCTCCTCTGCCGCAGAAAGCTCCCTCAGCAGAGAAACAATCGTCTTTATTTTCTTCCTGTATTTATAAGAAAGCTTTTTATCCCTGCCCAGGAGAAGTTTGGCATACAGGTAACGCAGAAGTTTCTTCTCGTCTTTCCAGTCATCCAGACATTTATAATAAGTAAGAATCAACGTCATATCAGCCGCATATTCCGTACATTCATTTACATACAGCGTCTGCTTCTGCAGAGGATGGACGATACACCGGCACTTCCCTTTCCTGGTTCCCGGCTCATAAAGCCCTGAGAGCAGAATCGTCAGGAAGGTAAGATCATAACTGAGGGCCATCTGACCGCTGATTCCGTATTTTTCTTTCAGAATCTGGCACAGGCCACAGTAAAAAGCACGATATTCTTCAAATTCCCGACATTTTAATTCCGGTTTATTAATCACCACATATCCGAACATCTTAACTCCTCTTTATAAAGGTTCCCTGGCATTTGGGACAGCAGATTTCGATCTTTCCCTTCCCTTTTGGAATGCGGATTTTCTGACCGCAGGACGGACATTTATAAATATGATACACTTTCCTTTGTTCCGCCATATATTTCTCTTTCTGAAACCACCGGCGCACTCCTGCCGTTTTATTTAAAAAGATCTGGTTTTCCGCGGCTCTCCTGGATATGTTTCTGGAGAACATCCGGAAATAACTGTACGCCAGCAGTAAAAATGCCAACAGTGTCAGCCAGTCTCTGCGCCAGAACATGGAAATAAGAATCACCACAATTGCTGCTCCCAACAGAAACTTATTGAAAGAATCTGTCCCGTATCTCCCCTGCATAAATCTGTAAAACTTATCTTTCATACTCATCCTGTCCTTTTCTTATTTCACTTCTTCTGTAATATTTATCTTGTATCATATTCCGTTTTTAAGAGGTTGTAAAGCTTTTTTTGCCGGAAATTCTATAACCGGTTAAATTCTGCTGCAATGGCAAGTCCTTCGGGGGACGCTGCGATTCCCCCCATAGCCGTCTCCCTGAAATCGCTGGGCAGGCGTTTTCCTACCCGGTACATGGCCTCAATCACCTGATCGGCCGGGATAATACTGTCCTGTCCTGCCAGGGCCAGATCTGCACTTAAAAGAGCGTTCATGCTCTGGCTGGCATTTCGGAAGGAGCAGGGAACCTGTACCAGTCCCGCCACCGGATCACAGATCAGGCCCATGCAGTTTATCAGCGCTATAGCAAGGGCGCTTGCGCACTGCTCTTTCGTTCCTCCATATAAATAAACGCATCCTGCCGCCGAGATAGCCGCTGCCACGCCGCATTCTGCCTGACATCCGCCTTCTGCCCCGCTGACGGTGGCGTTTTTGGTAATAATCGTTCCGAAACCCGCTGTCACCAGCAGCGCGTCCAGAATTTCTTTCTCCTCTGCCTGTTTTTTTCTGGCGGCATAACCGATAACTGCCGGAAGAATTCCACAGGCTCCCGCTGTAGGGGCCGCGCAGATTTTTCCCATAGATGCGTTCTGTTCGCTGGCAGAAAGAGCCGCCGCCATCATTTCATTTAATCCCTCTCCCAGAAGGGAACCTTCCTTTTTGCTGAATGTATACTGCCTGCTGCTCTGCCCCCGGATTAAAGGAGGCTGCATCTGCAAAGGCTGTTCCAGGGCGCGGCCGGAACTGTCTTCCATTACGCTCCAGTGTGCCCGCAGACGATCGTAGATTTCTTCTTCGGTCTGATCGTTTAACTCCATTTCATTTTCCAGTATGATTTTATGAAGAGGCAGATTTCTTTCTTCTGCATCTTTTAACAACTGCTCTATATCTGTATACATAGGCTCCTCCTTTCTCTATTGTTCCGGATTGATTATCGTCACAGCCAGTATATTCGCCTGCCGCTTTAGCTGCTCTTCCACTTCCGGCGGAATCTCCTGATCCATCTCAATCACTGTGCTGGCCACCTTGCCCTTTTCCTGCCTGGTCAGCTGCATGATACCGATATTGAGTCCCTGTTTCACCAGAACACCGGAGATTTCATTAATCACACCTTTCACATCCCGCTGCTGAATAAGCAAAGTGGGACGTTCCGCGGTGATTCCTGCCTGCATTCCGTCAATCTTATGAATCAGAATCCGGCCGCCCCCGATACTGCTGCCGATAATGACTCTCTTTTTTCCGTCTTCATAGAAAAAGGTAAGACGAACCGTATTCTCATGATAACCGGAAAGATCCGCTTTCTGAAACTCATAACAAAACTGATCTCTTTTAGCAATGGCAAACGCCTCCCGGATTCTCTCATCGTCTTCCCGGATTCCCATAGCTCCCGCCAGCAGCGCCTTATCCGTTCCATGCCCTTTTCCTGTTTTCTCAAAAGAACCGTGAAGTTCAAAGAGAACTTTTACAAACCCCTCGCCTGCAATTTTGGCTGCAATTCTCGCCAGTTTCGCCGCCCCGGCCGTATGGGAGCTGGACGGTCCAATCATAACAGGCCCTAAAACATCAAAAATGCTAATATCCATAAGAAACTCCTCTTCTCTGAAATTTTCAGCGCCTTATTCTATTCTTTCCCAATTATCTTAACATGAATCCGCCCGATTGACAATTTTTTCATAACAAAAGACGCCCGGAGCTTTATGCTCCGAAGCGCCCTTGCTTTCCCATTTATTAAATTCTGGTCAATACGAAAATATCATAAATTGCCTTTACAGCAGCTTCAAATTCTCTGTTTTCCACACCGATGATGATGTTCAGTTCACTGGAGCCCTGATCAATCATTTTTACATTTACGTTAGCATGAGCCAGAGCAGAGAAAATACGGCCTGCAGTTCCCCGTGTGGATTTCATTCCCCGTCCTACTACGGCAATTAACGCCAGATCCGATTCCATTTCAATAAAGTCCGGTGCCACAGCCCGGTGGATTCCTGCCACTACCTGCTGCTCCTTGGCTTCAAATTCATCCTGGTGAACGTATACAGTCATGGTATCAATTCCGGAGGGAACGTGTTCGAAGCTGATTCCCTGATCCTCGAAAACCTGAAGAACCTTTCTGCCGAATCCAATCTCACTGTTCATCATGGATTTTTCAATATTAATTGAGCAGAAACCTTTCTTTCCTGCAATACCTGTGATTGTATATTTTGGTTTTTTGCAGGTGCTCTCAACAATAAAGGTTCCCGGCGCATCCGGATCGTTGGTATTGCGGATATTAATGGGAATCCCTTCTTTTCTTACAGGGAAGATAGCTTCTTCATGAAGTACCGTAGCTCCCATATAAGATAATTCCCGAAGTTCCCGGTAAGTAATTGTCTCAATAACAGCCGGATCATCTACAATGTGGGGATCGGTCACTAAGAATCCGGATACGTCTGTCCAGTTTTCATATACGTCCGCCTTTATGGCTTTGCCACTAAGGAGCCGGTAACGTCAGAACCGCCTCTGGAGAATGTGCAGATGGTCCCGTCTTCTTTGGCTCCGTAAAATCCGGGAACGACTGCTTTTTCATTTTTGGAAAGAGCCTTTCCCAGAAGGCGATCCGTCTTCTCCGGATCAAATACACCGTTTTTGTCAAAGCGAATAACCGTTGCTGCATCAATAAAGGTATAGCCCAGATATTCCGCCATGATAATTCCGTTCAGATATTCTCCCCGGGATGCGGCGTAATCCCTGCCTGCCTGTTCTTTGAACTTCTCTTCAATCACCTGAAATTCTTCTTCCAGTGACAGATTCAGTCCCAGTCCCTGAATGATCTCGTAATACCGCTCTTTAATCTCTTTCAGGTTCCCGGAGAAATCCTTTCCCTCCGCTGCCTTTCCATAGCATCCGTATAAGAGATCGGTTACTTTCGTATCTCTGGAATTTCTCTTTCCCGGCGCGGAAGGTACCACATAACATCTGCTCTCATCGCTGCGGATAATGTTTCCCACTTTTTTAAACTGTTCCGCACTGGCCAGAGAGCTGCCTCCGAATTTCACTACTTTTCTCATCTTTATCTCCTCGTTTCTCTTTTTTTACAACGATTTTCATAAATATGTTTTTTATTTTATAATGAAATCCGTACCTATTTCAAGTATTTTCTCATATTTTCCGGTATTTCCTCAGGCTTCTCCGTATCCATTGGGATTTTTGCTCTGCCATCTCCAGGAATCCTGGCACATTTCTTCAATTCCATACTCTGCTTCCCAGCCAAGCTCTTCTTTTGCCTTTGTGGGATCGCAGTAGCAGGAAGCAATATCTCCGGCTCTTCTTGGCTTAATCTGATACTTCAGAGGATGGCCGCAGGCCTTTTCGAAGGCATGGATCACCTGAAGTACACTGTATCCGTTACCGGTTCCCAGATTATAAATGCTGACGCCCTCTTTATCTTTCAGTTTTTCAATGGCTTTTACATGACCTTTTGCCAGGTCAACCACATGGATATAGTCTCTGACTCCTGTGCCGTCGGGAGTGTCATAATCATCGCCGAAGACCCCTACGCATTCCAGTTTTCCGATAGCTACCTGTGCCACGTACGGAAGCAGATTGTTGGGAATTCCTTTGGGATCTTCTCCCAGAAGACCGCTTTTGTGTGCTCCGATAGGATTAAAGTAACGAAGAAGAATCACATTCCACTGGGGATCGGATTTCTGAATATCTGTCAGAATCTGTTCCAGCATCCATTTTGTCCATCCATAGGGGTTGGTGCAGGTTCCTTTGGGACAGTCCTCTGTAATGGGTACAAAGGCCGGATCTCCGTAAACAGTAGCGGAAGAACTGAAGATAATATTCTTCACCTGATGCTCCTTCATCACCTGGCAGAGATTTAAGGTACCTGCCAGATTATTCTCATAATATTCCATGGGCTTTGCCACAGATTCGCCCACTGCCTTCAGTCCGGCGAAATGGATAACCGCGTCCACCTTTTCCTGGTCAAAAATGTTTCCCATTGCCTCTTTATCACGAATATCTGCTTCATAAAATACTACGCTTTTTCCTGTAATCTGCTGAACTCTTTCCACAGCTTTGGGGCTTGCGTTATACAGATTATCCACAATTACCACTTCGTATCCCGCATTTAAAAGTTCCACACAGGTATGGCTTCCGATATATCCGGCTCCTCCGGTAACTAAAATTCTCATGGTAAGACTCCTCCTTTTCTTCTTTTACAGTTTCTCTATAAACCGCATAAATGCTTCTCTTCCCTCAGGAGTGCATTTATAAACACCCGCATCTTCCAGTACATGGACGAAAACCTGTCCGATTTCTTCTTTCAATATATCCATCACATTTTCCCTGTTTATGTCCGGATACTTGGGAAGGAAGGTTTCCACCCAGGCTGCGTGTTTCTGTATCCGCTCGTCTTCATTCATATCCTTTTTATCCAGTATGGCCTGAGCTAACAGCTCCATCTCCCCTTTCAGTCTGGCCGGAAGCACTGCCAGTCCCATCACCTCTATCAGACCGATGTTTTCCTTTTTAATATTATGGTACTGGGCATGGGGATGATATACGCCCAGAGGGTATTTTTCTGTGGTAATATTATTTCTCAGGGCCAGATCCAACTGGAAATACTCCCCTTTCTTCCGGGCAATGGGAGTAATGGTATTGTGCGGCTCCCCGTCCGTCTCAGCAAACAGGAAAGCATCCGGATCGGAGTAGGATCTCCAGGTTTTCAGAATGTGATCCGCCAGATCAATCAGCCGGTCTTCCTCCTTGCTTTCTATCCTTATAACAGAGAGAGGCCAGTTTAAAATCCCCGCCTTTACATCCTCAAATCCGGGAATCTGAAATTCCTTTTCTACTGGAGCCATAGCCATGGCAAAGGTGTAGTTTCCTCCCTGATAGTGATCATGGGTTAGAATGGAGCCTCCCACAATGGGCAGATCCGCATTGGAACCGATAAAATAATGGGGCAGAAACTTCAGGAAATCCAGAAGCTTAACAAAGGTATTCCTGTCAATCTTCATGGGCACATGCTCGCCGCAGAACACAATACAGTGTTCATTATAATACACATAGGGAGAATATTGGAATCCCCATTTCTTTTCCTGGATAGTAAGAGGAATGACTCTGTGGTTCTGGCGGGCGGGATGGTTCATTCTGCCTGCGTATCCCACATTTTCTTTACACAAAAGACATTTGGGATACCCGGACTGAGCCATTTTCTTGGCCGCTGCAATGTCTTTGGGATCTTTTTCCGGTTTGGATAAATTGATGGAAATATCAATTTTCCCATAGGGACTGTCTACCTGCCAGCGAACGTCTTTTTTAATCCGGTATCTGCGGATATAATCGGAATCCTGGCTGAGTTTGTAAAAATAGTCGGTGGCTTTTTTCGGGCTTTCCTGGTAAAGCCGGTAAAACTTCTCTGTTACCACACTGGGCGGCTCCACCAGACATCCCATTAATTTGGTATCAAATAAATCCCTGGCTGTAATACTTCCGGCATCAATCAGCCCTTTTTCTCCTGCCAGTTCCAGAAGCTCTCCCAGAATCTCCTCCAGGGAATCTGTCTCCTCCAGAACTTCTTCCTCTTCATAGGAGTCTTCCTGAAGGACCTCCAGAATCCGGTTGGTCACGTAGATCCGGTCTTCCTCATTTACCAGCCCTGTACGAATTCCATATTCCACAAGTTTTGTGACTGCTTTTCCTGCCATCTGACTCCCTCCTTTACTCCTCAATCCTATAAGCTCCCGCTCCGATGTCTACCACATAGAAATCTGCCGGGTACCCGATTTTCTCTTCATATGCCTTGCCCACACTGGCAATAAAGTTATCTACTGCGTCATTTTTCACAATGCTGACGGTACAGCCTCCGAATCCGGCTCCGGTCATACGGGAACCGATAACGCCTTCACATTTCCAGGCTTCTTCCACCAGGGTGTCCAGTTCCACTCCTGTCACCTCATAGTCATCCCGCAGAGAAACATGAGATTCATTCATCAGTCTGCCGAAAAGTTCGATTTCATTTTTGTTCAGCGCCTCCACTGCCTGCAGGGTTCTCTGATTTTCCAGAACGGCATGTCTTGCTCTTTGCACGCAGATGGGACGTCTGATAGCTCCTTTTACCTGTTCAAAGGTTTCTTCCGTCAGTTCTCCCAGGTTTTTAATGGGCATAACCTTCTGAATATCTTTTAACGCCTCTTCACATTCACTGCGCCGTTCGTTATATTTGGAATCTCCCAGTCCTCTTTTCTTGTTGCTGCAGGCAATCAGTACCTTGGCGTCTGTAAGCTGCACCGGTACATACTGATAGGATAAATCTGCCGTATCCAGGAAAATCGCATGGCCTTCTTTTCCCATGGCGCAGGCAAACTGATCCATAATTCCGCAGTTTACGCCGTTGTAACGGTTTTCCGCATACTGTCCCCAAAGAGCAATGTCCGTCATGGTTACCTGGTCAAATCCGAACATGGTTTTCAGCATCAGCCCTGTTGCCACTTCCAGGGAAGCAGAAGAGGACAGTCCGGAACCATTGGGAATATTTCCGTATACTAAAACGTCCATCCCATAATTGATTTCAAATCCTTTCTGCTGAAACGCCCATATAACTCCTTTGGGATAATTGGTCCAGCGATCTTCCTTTTTCCAGGTCAGTTCGTCCAGACTGGTAACAAATACCCCTGCTTTCTCAAAATTCACAGAGAAAAAACGAAGAGTTCTGTCTTCTCTCTTTCTGGCCAGCATGTAAGTTCCGATAGTCAGGGCACAGGGAAATACATGACCGCCGTTATAATCGGTATGCTCCCCAATCAGATTCACTCTTCCCGGTGAAAAGATACATTCCACCTGACCGTCGCCATAGTACTCTTTGAATTTCTGTTTTAATTCCTGCAGCATAGCAAACTCCTCTCTTTTTTTACCGCTCTTGACATCTCTTTTTATTTGTAAGTATAATGAGCAAAGGAAACAATTACAAGAAATATCATCGGTAAAACTATAACGATATTGAGGTATTCTATGCAGATACAAACCAATTCCCAAAGAAAAGAAGTAAAGGAACACGGAACCTATTCTTTTCCGGTGATGGTAAGCTATGAAACCCTGAACGCCTATGAAAATGCTTCCTTTTTCTGGCACTGGCATCCGGAAATCGAACTGACTCTCATTCTGGAAGGAGATATTCAGTACCAGATTCAGGAACACCTTTATCATTTACATGCCGGCCAGGGAATTTTCTGTAATTCCAATATGCTTCACACCGGAAAAAGAGGAGACAGTGACAACTGCATTTACATTTCCATCACCTTTCATCCCCGGATTCTCTATGGGTTTGAATCCAGCGTGATACAGAGTAAATATGTCACTCCCATTACAGAGAATCCCAATCTGTCCTCTATCCTGTTTCTTCCGGAGGTTCCCTGGCAGAAACAGATTCTGGAAGAAATGGCATCCATCTGGGAACTTTCCGGAAATCCCCCCGATACCCTGGAACTGCAGCTTCAGCAGCGGCTTTTATCTGTCTGGGGCAAGCTCTGTGAACACGTAAATATGTCGCCTCCTGATTCAGACTCTCTGATCCGAAGCCGACTGCGGCTCCATCAGATTTTATCGTATATTCAGGAACACTATCAGGAGAAGCTGACCCTGGAGGAAATCTCTGCCCAAATCCATCTGTGTAAAAGTGAATGCTGCCGGTTTTTCAAATCCCAGATGAAAGTCTCCCTTTTCCAGTATCTCCTCCGCTACCGCATTGAGCAGAGTCTCCCTCTCCTGCAGGATACGGAATTAAGCATTACCGAAATTGCTCTGCAGACGGGATTCTCCAATCCCTGTTACTACGGAAAAATCTTTAAAGAAGAAATGAATTGTACGCCCCGCCAGTACCGCAGGAAAACTTCCGGAAGCAAGTAATTTCCTATTAAAATCAGGGTGTCAAAAGTCCCTTCTGGAATTATGATTCGGTAAAATACACAAAATCATCCGGACGTCGCACTTTACGCACATAGAAAAAACTGTTATAGAAGTGACTCTATAACAGTTTCTTTTTACTCTTTTTTCGCATTGACAAACTGGGTGTACTGGGCCAGCCATACCAGTTCTACCGTACCAATGGGGCCGTTTCTCTGCTTCGCTATAATTACTTCCGAAATTCCCGGTTTCTCCGTGTCTTTATGATAGTAGTCATCCCTGTACAGAAACATCACCACGTCCGCATCCTGCTCTATGGCGCCCGACTCACGCAAATCTGACAGCATGGGACGGTGATCCGGCCGCTGCTCCACCGCACGGCTTAACTGGGACAGAGCTACCACCGGCACATTCAGTTCCCTTGCCAGAGCCTTCAACGCTCTTGAAATCTCGGAAATTTCCTGCTGCCGGGAATCGGTACGGCCGCTTCCGCTCATAAGCTGCAGGTAGTCAATAAAGATAATTCCCAGATCATGTTCCAGTTTATACTTTCTGCATTTGGATCGCAGTTCGGAAATGGAAATTCCCGGCGTATCGTCAATAATCAAATTGGAATTTCCGATAATATCTGCTCCCTCTACCAGCTTTGTCCAGTCCTCGTCCTTTAAATTTCCTGTACGCAGAGCCTGGGAGTCCACCCGGGATTCCATGGCCAACAGTCGGTTTACAAACTGCTCTTTCGACATTTCCAGACTGAACATAGCCACTGTGATTCCTTTTTTAAAGGCCATGTACTGGGCAATATTCAGCGCAAACGCCGTCTTTCCCATGGAAGGGCGGGCAGCAATCAGAATCAGATCCGAAGGCTGAAGTCCCGAAGTCTTGTAGTCCAGATCGATAAATCCCGTAGGAAGTCCCGTGACATTTCCCTGGGTTTTGGAAGCCATCTCGATTTTATTGATGGCATTTAAAACTACCTGCTGAATCGGAACAAACTCGCCTGTTGTCCGCTTCTGAAGCAGATGGAACATTTTCCTTTCCGTGTCCTCCAAAATCGTATCTGCATCCTCCTTATCCAGATAGCAGGTATTGGCGATTTCCTCGCTGACCTTAATCAGCCTTCTCAGCAAAGCCTTCTCGCTGACAATGTTGGCATAGTATTTTACATTTGCCGAAGTAGGAACGGCATTGACCAGTTCCCTGACATATTCCAGATTGCTGATATCCGGAGGCAAATCCTTTTCTTTCAGGCGGTTTTGTAACGTAATCAAATCCACCGGTTTTCCTTCATTGCAAAGCTCCACCATTGCATCGAAAATAACCCCGTACTGATTCTGATAAAAATCTTCACTGGTCAGTATTTCCGAAGCAACTAAAATGGCGTCTCTGTCCAGAATCATCGAGCCAATCACCGACTGTTCCGCCTCCAGGCTGTGAGGCAGAATCCGTTTAATCAGAGCTTCTTCCATGAATTCCTCCTAAGCTTCTTTTACAAATACCTTCAGCGTTCCTGTCACTTTGGGATGCAGTTTTACCGGTACCTGGGTCACGCCCAGTTCCCGAATGGCTCCGGACAACTGCAGTTTCTTTTTGTCAATATCCAGTCCAAGCTGTTCTTTTGCAGCTTCTGAAATTTCCTTGGAGGAAACAGAACCGAACGTCTTTCCGTTTTCTCCCACTTTTAAGGTGAGGACCACTTCTTTATCCTCCAGGCCTTTTGCAAAATCTACGGCTGCCTGATAAATCTCCTGGGCAATTTTTTCTTCATTGGCTTTCTTCAGTTTTAAATCATTGAGATTTTTTGATGTCGCCTCCACACCCAGCTTTTTGGGCAGGATCATATTTCTTGCATATCCGTCGCTTACATTTACAATCTCGCCCTGTTTTCCAAGGCTTTTTACATCTTCCAGTAAAATTATTTTCATCTAAACTTCCTCCTGGTTTAAATCATCAATTATGTCTTTAATCATTTGTACCACATCTTCCACGGAACGTCCGCTTATCTGGGCGCCGGACACATTCATATGGCCGCCTCCGCCCAGACGTTCCATCATTACCTGTACGTTTACCTCATCAATGGCTCTCGCACTGATATATATGATTCCCTTATATTTAGTCAGTACAAAGGATGCTTTCACTCCGTCAATATTCAGCAGTTCATTTGCTGCCTGGGCGCCCACTACAGTGGGGCTCTTCAGGCCTTCACTGGGGCAGACACCGATTACAAAGCTGGTTTTATAAACAATGGCATTGCAGATGGTCTCAGCTCTGGCCCTGTAAGAATCCATATCATCCCTGAGCATCTTCCTGACTCTGGTCACATCGGCTCCGCACCTTCGCAGAAATGCCGCAGCTTCAAAGGTCCGGACCCCTGCCCGGGTGGTAAAGTTATTGGTATCGATCATAATTCCGGCATAAATACTGTCGGCCTCAATGTTCCGTATCCGTATTCCATCGGAAAAATACTGCAGAATCTCTGCTACCATCTCACAGGTGGAAGAGGCATAAGGTTCCACATAAGACAGAACTGCATTCTGAATCACTTCGCTTCCTCTGCGGTGGTGATCCAGTACCACAATGGTCTTGGTCTTATAAAGAAGGTCTTCGCACTCTGTATAGCTGGGTTTGTTGGTATCCACCACGACTACTACGCAGCGGTTATCAACCAGCTCTTTTGCTTCCTGGCTGGATAGAAACATATCGTCTGCATAATCAGAACTCTCCACAAAACCTGCCATCAGAGGACGAATGGAAGTGGTGGGATCGTTTACTACAATATGAGCCGGCTTTCCCAGGGTTTTGGCTGCCCGGTAAATACCCACGGCCGCGCCGAAGGCGTCCACATCCGTAATCTTATGGCCCATAACCACAACCCGGTCTCTGGTACTGATAAACTCCTTTAATGCCTGTGCCTTCACACGGGCCTTTACACGGGTCGTCTTCTCCATCTGCTGGGATTTCCCGCCGAAATAAGTAATCGTGTCTCCGTCTTTGATAACTACCTGATCTCCGCCCCGTCCCAAAGCCATCTCAATGGCAATGCGGGAGTATTCATAGTCCTGAATATAGGTAGACGCATTGATTCCGATTCCGATACTGAGGGTTACCGACATCTCATTTCCAATATTCACGGTTTTGACTTCATCTAATATAGGAAACTTCTGCTCTTTTAATTTCTTCAGAGAACTCTGACGCATAATAAGGAAGTATTTGTCTTTCTCCAGTTTTCGTACCATTCCGTCATAATTGGAAAAGTATTTCGTAATCTTTCTGTCTATCAGGGCGATCAGCAGAGAACGTCTGACTTCCTCCACACTTTCCAGGGCTTCGTCATAATTGTCCAGATAGGCCAGGGCAACTACTAATTTATTGTCTTCAATCTCCTGGATATACTCCGCCAGTTCTGTTTTATCAAGTAAATAAACAGCCACCACTGAGGTCTTATCGTCAAGTCCCTCGATCATATTGGTACTTTCAGCCAGATTTCCCAGAGAGATTCTCCGAAAAGTGGCGTTAAAAATCCTGTCGCCGTAATGGATCTGTTTTTCCTGGCTTTCATTTTTCCCGGACAACAGTTCTTTATTTATTTCCGGAAACAGAAGACTGATATTTTTCTTATATCCGGAATCCACTTTCGTCAGTTCCAGGAATTTCTTGTTGGACCAGATCATATTCCCCTCTTCGTCTATCAGGGCACAGGGCATGGTCAGATTGTCCAGCATCTGCTTCTCTATCTGTTCGTATTGACTGGCAAAGGCCAGCAGCTCGTTCATAATGACCGGACGGTTGTACGTAAACAGCGCAAGAGATAAAATAATATAGGCGGCAGTAATTAAACTCAGTAAAATCCCCGCATGAATATTAAGCGCATATACCGGCACATTTACAAGAATTAAAAGTATCGATAAAATGAAAGGCCATCTCATAAACTGTTTCAGACGTCCTCTTAACTTGAATTTCTCTTCCATTCGTCTTTCCCTTTTCCTTCTGAATATCACCAAGTATTTCCCGTTTTCTCGCCGGTGTGCACCGACGTTTTTATTATACCAGATTTTTCCCATTTTTGCACTTATTATTTCCCATACGCTGCCGGCTTATACGCCCCGTTTCTCTTCCTTTTCTTGACAGAATATTTCAATAATGCTATAGTCTTCCCTGTACAAAATTGATTGTAAGCAAGGGGAGCCTGTATACAGGCTGAGAGGAGATTGGATAATTTCGACCCTGATACCTGATTTGGGTAATGCCAGCCAGGGATGCAGCTCAGCTTTTTCTCCTTGTTTTGCAGTCGGAATAACAAGGAGGTTTTTTTATGTTTCAGTTTTTAGTAAATGCCGAAGGAGGACTTACCACCGCGGGATATGTAATCTCTGTGGCTGCCGGAATTCTTTTATTTGTTCTGGCTCTGGTGTTCGCGGGAAAGAGTTCTGCCCGTCAGAAGATGTCTGTGAAGCAGCTGGTATTTTGTGCCATGGCTATGGCTTTAGCTTTCATTACATCTTACATCAAACTTTTTGAGCTTCCCTGGGGTGGAAGTATTACTCTGTGCAGTATGCTCTTTATTGTATTGGCCGCTTACTGGTACGGACCGAAAACAGGTATGCTGGTAGGGCTTGCCTACGGCATTCTCCAGTTCATTCAGGAACCTTATGTCCTTTCCTTTTTCCAGGTATGCTGCGATTACATCCTGGCTTTTGCCGCTCTGGGCGTGGCCGGATTTTTCGCCAATCAGAAGTACGGCCTGATTAAGGGGTACATTGCGGCGGTGATTGCCCGGGGAGCCTTCCATGCTTTGGGCGGTTATCTGTACTGGATGGACTACATGCCGGAGAATTTCCCGCAGGCTCTGAAAAGTCTCTATCCTATTGTTTATAATTACAGTTATCTTCTGGCAGAAGCGGTGCTTACCCTCATCATCCTTGCAATCCCCGCTGTCTCAAAAGCGCTGAATCAGGTAAGGCAGACCGCCCTTTCATAAAGCAATCCATGCGGAGCGATTTTTACGTAATAGGAAATCCGATGGAATTTCCTATTACATAAAAAAAAGGGATTGTCTCAGACTCACGAGACAATCCCTTTCTTCTGCTTAAAATTAATCCTGAACGTATGGCATGATTGCAAGATGTCTTGCTCTCTTAATAGCCACTGTTAAAGCTCTCTGATGTTTCGCACAGTTTCCGGTAATTCTTCTTGGAAGAATTTTACCTCTTTCTGATACGTATCTTTTCAGTTTTGCTACATCTTTGTAATCAATTTCGTTATTTTCTTTGCCGCAGAATACGCAAACTTTTTTTCTTCTGCGTCCGCCTCTTCTCTTCATTGGAGAATCCGGCCTTTCGCCTCTATTGTATGCCATGTGCTTTTACCTCCTATACTTGTTTTTACAGATTCAACTTTTTCCTGTTTTAGTTAAATGGAAGCTCTTCGTCAATTCCGTCCGGAATATTCATAAATCCGTCTGCAGACGCCGCAGTCGGTGACGGCATAGACGGGGCTGCATTCTGCTGGGGCATACTTGCGGTATAGTGATCGCTTGCCGCCTTACTTTCTGCAAACTCCTGCTCTTCCACAACAACCTCTGTTGTATATACTTTCTGTCCTTCCCGGTTTGTGTAGCTTCCGGTCTGAATTCTTCCGCTTACCACAATCCGGATTCCCTGATGGAAATATTTTTCTGCAAATTCTGCGCCTCTGCCGAACACCACACAACTGATGAAGTCTGCAGTGGCCTCTCCATCTCTCTTAAATCTCCGGTCTACCGCCAGGGTATATCTGGCAATTGCCAGAGAATTTTCTCCTGCGGAATATCTTACCTCAGGATCTCTCGTTAAGCGTCCCATTAAAATCACTTTATTCATATCTCTACCTCTTACTTTCTGTCAATAGGCGTCAATTAATGGTGCTCCCTAAATCCACTATAAGAAATTCTTATGCTTCTTTACGAACAACTAAGTATCTTAATACGTTGTCCATAATACGAACATGTCTTTCGACTTCCGCCGGACAAGTTGTATCTGCTTCAAACTGAATAAAGTAGTAGAAGCCTTCATGCATTTTCTGAATTTCGTAAGCTAATCTTTTCTTACCCCATTCTTCTACTTCTGTGACAGTACCATTGTAACGGGTAATGTATCCTTTCGCTTTCTCAACGATTGCTTCGCGGACATCATCCTCTACTTTGGCACTCACAACTAATGCTAATTCATACTTGTTCATGCTCTGTTTTACCTCCTTATGGTCTTTATGGCTCTCTGCTCTGCAGAGAACAAGGATATTAAAAATATATCACGATTGCTTATTTTAGCATACTTCACCGGCCATGTAAAGTAATTCTTTTTATTTGGAGATAAAAAGTTCTCCCGGCACACAACCGGGAGAACTTTCAGAGTATCTATTATTTATTTCCTTTTTCTCTTTGTTCCAGGAGCGCTTTTTGTTTGCTCCATGCGCCTGTGGGATCCTCAATTCCGAATTTCGCCGGATCAAACAGGGGATCTACACCTGCTTTTCTCTGCTGGTCGTAGTCTTTGCAGATGGCAGCGGCCTTGTTGGACAGCCACAGAATACCAATCAGGTTAAACCACGCCATCAGACCTACACCTAAGTCTGCCATGCTCCAGATTACCTCTCCGTTTACCACTGCACCGGAGAACACAGCAACCATGAAAATAATTCTCATCAGCCAGGTGCCGGCCTTCTTTCCTTTAAACAGGAACTTCATATTACTTTCTGCCTGATAGTAGTATCCCATCAGACTGGTGAATACAAAGAGCACAATCATGATGGCCAGAAGTTTTCCTCCCCAGCTTCCGAACGCCTGGATAACTCCGTCCTGGGCCCATAAAATACCATATTCTGTACTTACATTCTCAACGATCAGAGAACCGTCTGCACCCTGAACATTGTAGTTGCCTGTAAGGAGAATAATCATTGCAGATGCACTGCACACAAGAATGGTATCGATGTAGATGGAAAGCGCCTGTACCAGACCCTGCTGTGCCGGGTGATCACATTCGGCTGCGGCTGCAACAATCGCTCCGGAACCCTGTCCGGCTTCGTTGGAGTAAACGCCGCGTTTTACACCCCAGGAAACCGTTGCGCCCAGAATACCTGCAAACATCTGATCGGCACCGAATGCAGATTTAATAATGGTTGCAAATACTGCCGGCAGTTCGGTGAAATGCATTCCCATGACGATGATTGCCATAATGAGATAAATGACACACATAACCGGAGCCATTAATTCGGCTACTTTACCGATACGTTTGATACCGCCCCATACAACTGCACAGATTAAAACGGTACAAATACTTCCTACTAAAAGCTGTCCTAAACCAAAGGCATTCTCAAAGGTACTGCAGATGGAATATACCTGCAGACCGGGCATCAGCGTACCAGGTCCTAAAACAGCGGCAATAGCAAAGGCGATTGCCAGTGGTTTCAGCTTTAAGCCTTTTGATATAAAGGCCTGAGGTCCGCCTATATATTCTCCGCCTTCTCTGTCTTTATAAGCCTGAGCCAGTACTGTTTCCGCATATGCAGAAGCCGCTCCAATCAGAGCCAGTATCCACATCCAGAAAACAGCTCCCGGGCCGCCGAAGAAAATCGCTGTAGCTACACCGGAGATATTTCCCATACCTACACGGGAACCTACGGTTGTGGCAAACGCCTGGAATGGAGATATTCCATCTTCACTGGTGTTGTTACGCAGCAGACGGAACATATCTCCAATGGAACGAAACTGAACCCCCTTAAAACGAATGGTAAAATACACACCCGTTATCAGACAAAGAATAACCAGGGGTAATGCCCATACCCATCCGTTAATCTTCGTTACTACATCAACAAATGCCTGCATAAACTCCCTCCTCCTGTGGAAAATTTGTTAATTCTATTATGACACGTCAAAGTGTTCAATGAAATTATCAATTTTGACCCACTTTTTATCAATCTTGTATAAATTCTTATAAAAATCGTGTCAAAAAAACAACCCGGGAAGGATTTCTTCCCGGGCTGCACCTGCCTCGAATGTTATTCTGATTTTTTTTCAATGCCTCTTGTATTTTTCTCCACTAATTTCCGGGAAATCATCACCTGTCTTCCACAGCCGAGACATTTCAGCCGGAAGTCAGCTCCTACTCTTAAAATTTCCCACTGGCTGCTCCCGCAGGGATGGCCTTTTTTCAGAGTCACTATATCTCCTACCTCATAGGGAATTCCCATATCTCATTCTCCTTTTACCTTAATTTTCGCAAACACCTCTCCAATGGGCTTCTGAATCAGCAGATCTGCAAAACTGTCCCTGGGAGTTGCCGATTTATTTATCAGTACCAGATGCTTTCCCCGATAATAATCAATTAAACTGGCGGCAGGATAGACAGAAAGAGAAGTTCCTCCTATTATAAGGACGTCCGCCCGCTCAATGGCTCTGACTGCCCCCTGAAGGGTATCCATATCCAGCCCCTCTTCGTATAAAACCACATCCGGCTTAATGATACCCCCGCATTGGCACCGGGGAACTCCCTGTGCTTTCTTCATAGTGTCAAACCCATAGAATCTTCCGCATTTCATGCAGTAATTCCGGTAAACTGATCCGTGCAGCTCATAGACATTTTTACTGCCGGCCATTTGATGGAGATTATCTATATTCTGGGTAATCACCGCTTTTAACTTGCCGGCTCTCTCCAGAGCAGCCAGTTTTTTGTGGGCTTCGTTCGGTTCTGCCCCCTCATACAGCATCTTTTTGGAATAAAACTGAAAAAACTCCTCAGGATGTTTCATAAAAAAAGTATGGCTTAAAATGGTTTCCGGAGGATAGTCATATTGCTGATGATACAGACCGTCCACACTTCTGAAATCCGGAATCCCGCTTTCTGTGGAAACTCCGGCTCCTCCAAAGAATACAAGATTCTCATAATTATCAATTAATTTCTGAAGTTCTTCGATTTCTTTTTCCATGAGACTTCCTCCTTTTATACCTTTTTATTCTCTGTCCAGCCGTTTCCCCTGAACTACAAACCGGGTGGCGTCATTCCCTGTACAGGTGGATAAGGTCACGATGTGATCCCTCATATCCAGTTCAACATCCTCTGTCTTGATTTCGGAATTCTTCTTCATATCTTTTACATACTCGTCGAATTCCTTGCCCGGCCCCTTAAACAGCGTGTAGGTATTGCTGTTTACTGCCGTGGTATATGCAGAAAAAATTTCATACCGGTAATTTTTTTCCGGTGTCAGAATCCAGAAATAATGACTTTTGGCATAGGCGTCTTCCTGCACATATTTCTTCAGCTGGCCGAACATGGTTCCGTTTTTCATATTGTGTCCGTAGACAATGGTATTGCAGTCGTTCCAGTCCGGACTGTTTTCATAATCAATAAAAATGGTCCCTGCAAAATTATAGGTTTTTTCGTAGGTCCGGTGCAGATAATAGCTGTTGTCATCCCCTTTTACCACAGGGTAGCTAAGACCAAGAGCCTCTACATAAATCCAGCCGATGACGTCTTCATTCACTTTCTTCAAAGCCTGAAAATCCACAGAAATGGGGGGCTGAACTTCTCCGTCGGCGCCGTCTCCCTCCTGTTCTTCATCCGGGTCTCTCTCCTTCACAGCCATTTCTTCAATTGCCTTATACTCATCCACACCTTTTTTATATTCCAGATAAATTCGCAGCAGATTTCCTCCTGCAAACAGAAATACACCGACTGCTATCACCAGAACAGCCAGTAAGAGATAATCTCCTGCGGTTTTCTTTTTTTTCGGTTTCTTTTGTTTTACCTTACCCATGTTCATCTCCTTCCTTACTAATAAACTTATTATAAATCATTCTCCGGGCATCCGCAACTCCGACAGCAGTTTCCTATTAACATGAAAACCGGATGGCTTCGCGTCTGTGCGCTTCACCATCCGGCTTCTCTGAAATAGCGGGAACAGGATTTGAACCTGTGACCTTCGGGTTATGAGCCCGACGAGCTTCCAGACTGCTCCACCCCGCGTTGATATATTCATCATATAACAAATAGGATAATCTGTCAAGGGAAGGTTCCTTTCCGGGCTCTGCCTTGTTTGTTTTCCCAAGTTTATATTTCTTTTTATAAAATTGTATGGTATAATTTTTACCATACGGACAAAATAAAAAACAAGAAACGCAGGAGGCACAAAATGGGGAAAAAGAATTTAATTGTAGGCCAGTCCGGCGGCCCCACCGCTGTTATTAACAGCAGTCTTTACGGTGTGGTATCAGAAGGTCTGGCACATCCGGAAGAAATTGAGCATGTCTATGGCATGGTCAATGGTATCGAAGGATTTTTAAACGGAACAACTCTCGACTTTGCAGAAGCACTTCCCGGTGATAAGCTGGAATATTTAAAGACTACACCAGGAGCCTATCTCGGTTCCTGCCGCTATAAACTGCCGGAAAGTCTGGATGATCCGGTATATCCGAAACTGTTTGAAAAATTCCAGGAAATGAATATCGGCTATTTCTTCTACATCGGAGGAAATGATTCCATGGATACCGTAAGCAAACTTTCCCGTTATGCTGAGAAAGTAGGCAGTGATATTCGTGTATTGGGTGAGCCGAAAACCATTGACAACGATCTGGTTCTTACCGATCACACTCCGGGATTCGGAAGCGCAGCCAAATATGTGGCTACAACTGTCCGGGAGATTATTATTGACGCCAACGTCTATGAGAAAAAATCTGTAACAATTGTGGAAATCATGGGACGTCATGCCGGATGGCTGACGGCATCCAGCGTATTAGCCCGCAAATACACCGGAGATAACCCTCTGTTAATCTATCTCCCGGAAACTGCCTTTGATCAGGACGCATTCCTGGCTAAAGTGGAGCAGGCTTTCGAGAAAAACTGCAACGTTGTTGTTTGCGTTTCCGAAGGTATTCACGATGCAGAAGGCAAGTTTATCTGCGAGTACGACAATTCTGTGGGAACGGACAGCTTCGGACACAAAATGCTGGCCGGATGCGGCAAATATCTGGAGAACCTGGTTCGCAGCAAATTAGGCGTTAAGGCACGTTCCATCGAATTAAACGTCTGCCAGCGCTGCTCTTCCACAATGATTTCTGCTGCTGACCAGCAGGAAGCTGTTATGGCCGGTAAATTCGGCGTTCAGTCTGCATTAAAGGGCGTTACCGGAAAGATGATCTCCTTCGTGAGAGAAAGTGACGATCCTTATAAACTCACCTGCGGACTGGAAGATGTAAACGATATCTGCAACAAAGAGAAAGCAGTTCCCGCTTCCTGGATTACCGAAGACGGTTCAGACATCGGTGAGGAATTCATCACCTATGCACGGCCTCTGGTACAGGGAAATGTCGATGTACCTTTAGGAGAAGACGGACTTCCTTTATTCGTTTACCGTAAATAATTTCTGATAAGTGGATACTACTTATAATAAATCAATTAATAGGAAAGGATGGGATAACTTATGCCATTAGTAACAACCACCAATATGTTTAAAAAAGCCTATGAAGGCGGATATGCTATCGGAGCTTTCAATGTAAACAACATGGAAATCGTACAGGGTATCACCGAAGCAGCCGGAGAATTAAACTCTCCTATCATTCTGCAGGTATCTGCAGGAGCCAGAAAATATGCAAACCACACCTATTTAACAAAATTAGTGGAAGCTGCATTAGTGGAAAACCCCAACATTCCGATCGCTCTTCATCTGGATCACGGCGCAGATTTTGAAATTTGCAAATCCTGTATCGACGGAGGATTTACTTCTGTTATGATCGATGCTTCCCATCATGCATTTGATGAAAACATCGAAATTACAAGAAAAGTTGTAGATTACGCTCATGAAAGAGGCGTTGTAGTAGAAGCCGAATTAGGACAGCTTGCCGGTGTGGAAGACGACGTTAAAGTAGCTGCAGAAGACGCCAGCTATACACATCCGGACGAAGTAGAAGAATTCGTAGATCGTACAGGCGTTGATTCCCTGGCAATCGCTATCGGAACCAGCCATGGCGCTTTCAAATTCAAACCAGGCCAGAAACCAATGCTTCGTTTCGACATTCTGGATGAAGTATCCAAACGTCTTCCGAACTTCCCAATCGTTCTGCACGGAGCATCTTCCGTATCTCAGGAATATGTGAAGATCATCCAGGCAAACGGCGGAAACCTGGCAGATGCTATCGGTATTCCGGAAGATATGCTGCGTCAGGCCGCACGTTCTGCAGTCTGCAAGATCAACATCGACTCCGACCTGCGTCTGGCTCTGACTGCCGGTGTTCGTGAAGTTATGTGGAATCATCCGGAAAAATTCGACCCAAGAGAATATCTGAAAGTGGGCCGTCAGTATGTAAAAGACGTTGTAGCTCATAAGATTACAACCGTTCTGGGCAGTGAAGGAAAAGCTCCTGAATGCTTATAATTTCTTAAATGGCAAAGCCGGAAAATGGGGACAGGCTGTTCTCCGTTTCCCGGCTTTTTCTTTTTAGCTTAAGATTTCAAATGTGTGATACAAATCTAAAATTCCATATCCCCATTCCGGATTGGGATATGTGAGAGTCTCTTTCCTCCTCGCACCCCGGATTAAAAATCCCTTTGCCCCCGTTCCGTTAAAATAGGGAGCATTTTTTCTTACAATCGCCCACTCAAACAAAAGGGCCGTAGCTCCCGCTCCGTATGCGGCCGCCAGACTGGTTCCCGAAGTCGCGGCAAACTGCCCGTTTAAAAGAGGAATCCGAATCTCCACCCCCGGCGCGGCCAGATCCGGTTTAACAATTCCCCCAGGAGTGTAGCCTCTGCTGGCCTGCAGGTATAAACTTTCATCCCGGTAATTGTAAGCCGTCCATGTGATTACATCTGAAGCGTCTCCCGGATTGGTAATAGTGTAATACGGCGTAGATTCTAAAAAGTAGGTTTCACCGGAAACCAGCGGCTGCACCGGCAGCCACATATGGAAGACTCCCCGCCGGTCATTACGGGTTTCAACCGTAAATTTCCAGATTCCCGAAGCCGGATTTAAAAACCGGAAGAAAACCAGAGTATTTCCCGACTGCCTTTCCATGGACACGTAACTTACCTCAATTTTCGTCTCCACAAAAATATAGGACAGAACCTGCATCCCTGTCCCCCCGGCCGTACTTATTTCCAATTCCTCTCCCGTAGGGGAGCGCAGAGAAAGAGAAAAAAATGCGGGAGCAATTCCCCAGAATTCCATACAGAATCCTGTTTCATCCTCTCCCACACGCAGTTCCACTTCTTCTTTCTTCTGTTCTTCAATTTCTCCCATGTGATGGTGCCTGGCATTTCCCTCATTGCCCCCTGCCACATTGACTGTATTATGGGGAAATCTGGTAGCGCTGTCCAGATACTGACTCAGCGGCCCGTCCCCCATATGCACCCCCTGGCTGCTTCCCAGACCGATGCAGATTGACAAAGGCATATTCAGCCTCTGAGCTGCCTGCATGGCATAATACACCCCGGACATAATATCATTCTCCTGGTATACCTGTGCGTCTTCCGGAAGCAGATAGAAATCTCTCAGATATTTCTTAGCCCTCTTTAATTTGACAATTATTAAAACCGCCTCAGGGGCGGCTCCCGAAAAATTCTCCGGCAGATTGGGAGATCCTGCTGCCGTTGCCGCCAGATACGTGCCATGTCCATTGGTATCTGTAGACGGAACAATCTCCAGAGGACTGGACTGAGACAGGGCCAGGTCAATCTCCTCGTTGGTATATTCTCTCCCGAAGGGAACCGCCTGGTCTTCGTCTCCTTCCAGACTCTGATCCCAGAGACGCATAATCTTTGTCCGGTTCCCGTTCAGAAAAACAGGATTTGTATAGTCAATTCCCGAGTCAATGACTGCAATGGCCGTTCCCCTCCCCTTTAAGTTCAGGTAGGGATGGTTCTGAAGCCGGGTAATTCCCGAAGCGCCGAGACTCTCCAAATCCATGTACGTATAACATTTCGGCACGGCATTATAAGTATAACTGTTAATCTCCAGGTTTCCCACAAGGCTCAGGGGCAGATGCGCAATTGCAAAATTATCGTTTAATATCTGAAACTCCAGTTCTGACAGTTCTTCTACCGGACCATAGACATTCTGATTGTATTTAATAATAAAGTCTGCATATTCCTCACTTTGCGCCGGATTCCTCCCGCCATTTTCCTGCATATAGATTCCCATTCTTTTCCCCCTCTAATCTATGATATTCAGAAATGGCGGCGATATAACTTATGAGCTTTTCTTTGTATTTATCTGGTTTTACGCCGGGCACATATCCAGACCAGGAGGCAGCCTCCCAGAAAGGTAAAAATGGATATAAACTGAGAAGTGGAAAGGGCACCCACACTTCCCCGGATTAAATCTCCCCGGAAAAATTCCAGGATAAACCGGCCCAGGCTATAGAAAATCAAATAGCAGGCCGCTACCTGTCCGTCTGCCTTTTTCTTTCCGGAAACCCAGAGCAGAATTCCGAAGTGAAGAAAGTCTAAGGCGCTGGATACCAGCTGCGTAGGAAAGAGAGGAACTCCGTTGGGGGCAAAGCTGGAATTGTGAAACGTAATGCCGAACCCTTCTTCCGTCTCCACTCCATAACAGCATCCCGCCAGAAAACAGCCGATTCTTCCAAACCCCTGAGCCAGAGCCACAGACGGCATGGCCAGATCGAAATATTCCAGAAACTTCAGCTTCTGGAAACGGCAATAGAGATACCCCACGAAAATTCCGCCCAGAATTCCTCCATAGACAACAAAGCCATCGGACAAATTTAAAAGCAGACTGGGGTTTTTCACTATATCAGAAAATTCCGTAATAAAATATAAGACTTTCGCTCCCAGAAAACCGCCCAGGACACAGGAAAATACCAGTCCCAGAACTTTCTCCTCTTTCATCCCCAGCTTTCTGGCCCGGTATTCCATCACCAGATAGCAGGCCACAACACCGATGGCAATCATAAGCCCGTATCCGTAAATCGTCACCGGACCAATATGCAGTAATTCTTCTTTCATGATATTCCTCCTTCTTCCAGCCACAACTGACAAAGTCTTCTGTTACAGCGATCGTTAATCTTTCTTTCCTCAGGAGAGATTCCCTCCTGAGCTCTCCACTGAGGTTCTCCGCACACATCCATTCCCAATACCGTATTCTCTCTCATCGCTGTACGAAGCAGAGAAATTCCCTCTTCCAGAGGCCAGTCTCCCTGATCCCAGTTTGTTACAGCATCTTTCGCAGTAAATACATCTTTATCCACAGAGATATAAATCTTCTTTCCTTTGGGAACTTCTGTACGCAGCCGCTGCCTATATGGTTCCTCTACAGCTTCGAGAGCTTCTTTGGGAGGTCCCAGCAGAACCACTTCCTCCAGACAGGGATGGTCATGAAACGCCTGTTTCACCCAGTCCCCGCAGGAAGTCAGTCCTTCAAAGGCGCAGGACTGCATATCCGTATGATGATCCAGTACCAACAGGCAAAACGGCTCCTGAATCTTTTCCAGCCAGAGACGGGTAACGTAATGATAGTTTCCTGAATCAATAAAATGAATCCCCCTGACGGGCAGATTCTGTATCCTCTTTCGGATTTCCTCCTCCCCTTCGGGACTGACATAACAGTTTGTTCCTTCTATATCCGTACAGTCTAGTACGCAGAACCTGTCTGCCCATGTATCCTCTTTCCAGAAATTTTCTTCTTCATATATATGACTGAAATTCATCAGAATCCATTTATTATCCATAAGCTCTCCCTTTTTTCTGCATTACCTACTATTCTACTATGACCTTACTGTTTCTTCAACCCCTTAGGAATGGCGCCGATATACTTGTCATAAAAAAGACCTCCTGCTATAATCATAAGAAACGATTTGCAAGGAGGCTTCTCTTCATGAAACAAATCCGACTGGACAAATTTTTAGCAGAAAACGGAGCCGGCACCCGAAGCCAGGTAAAAAAATACATCCGTCAGAAACAGGTACAGGTAAACGGGGAAATCATCACCTCACCCGAATACAAACTTTCCCCTTTTCAGGATCAGGTCCTCCTTCGGGGAACACCGCTGATTCCTCTGCCGGAATTTGAATATTATCTTTTTCATAAACCAGCCGGATGTGTCTCCGCTGTTTCCGATTCCCGGCATAAAACGGTCATGGACTATTTCCGGGGATACCGCAGCGATTTATTCCCTGTCGGCCGTCTGGATAAAGATACGGAAGGCCTTCTGCTGATTACCAACGACGGTGCACTGGCACACTTTCTGCTTGCCCCCGGGAAACATGTGGATAAAACCTATTACGCCCGCATTTCCGGAAAAGCCACTCAGGAGGATATTCAGCTTCTCAGTCAGGGGGTAGACATCGGCGAGAAACGTCTTACTTTGCCTGCCCGTCTGGAAATTCTCTCTGTAAGCCAGGAAGAAAATCAGTGGTTCTCTGAAATTAAGTTAACCATCCGGGAGGGAAAATTCCATCAGGTGAAACGGATGATGCACGTGCTGGGGAAAGAGGTTCTCTATCTGAAACGTCTCTCCATGGGCTCTCTGCAGTTGGATCCTTCACTGAAACCCGGGGCTTTCCGCGCCCTGACCGAAGAAGAAATCGCCTCCCTTAAGGAGCTTTAAATTTATTTCACCTTTGCCAGATTCCGCACATCCCGGTAATGGCCCATAATAATCAGAGATTCCGTACCTTTAAAGACGTACTCGGGCTTAGGCAGGGGAATAATCTCTCCCTCTTCCTTTGTAGCCAGAATACTGATGTGATAACGATTGCGGATTTCTTTTTCCACAATGGATTTTCCTATCCAGGACCCCGGCACCGGAATTTCATAGATAGAGTACTCCGGGGTCAGCTCAATATAATCAAAAATATTATCTGTTCCATATTTAACCGCAAGTCTCTGAGCCATTTCCTTCTCGGGATAAACCACCCGGTCAGCTCCGTTTCTCAGCAGAAACTTGGCATGTACGTCCCGGTTGGCCCTTGCCAGTACGAAACCGGCTCCATAATCTTTCAGAAGAGCCGTAGTCTCCAGAGAACTCTGGAAATTATCACCAATTGCCACCACGCACAGGTCAAAATTTCCCACTCCCAGAGAAGCTACAAAATGTTCGTTGGTTGCGTCTCCAATCTGTGCCTCTGTAACCAGATCCATGGCGTCATTGACTCTTTCTTCATTAATATCTACTGCAAGGACCTCATTGCCCTCTTCCATAAGTTTTCTTCCCATATGGCGGCCGAAGCGTCCCAGCCCCACAATTAAAACTGACTTCATTCTTTCTCTCCTTAACCTATTGTAATCTTTTCTATCGGGAGCTTTGATGGAATTGTTCCCGTCCAGTTGCTAAAGGCAATCAAAATGGTAATCCCTCCCACTCTTCCTACAAACATAAGCAGAATAAGTATGATATGGGATAAAGTTCCAAGCTGCGGAGTAAGCCCCAGGGACAATCCCACTGTACCGATGGCAGAAGTAACTTCAAACAGAACATCTAAAATTGCTGTCTCCTCAATTGCAGAGATAAACATGGAAGAAGCTCCTATCAATATGGCATATAACATCAATACGCAGCTTGCATGGCGCAGGGTATCTCCCTCAATCCTTCTCTTAAAACATTCAATATCTTTTCTTTTTCTGAATTCCGCCCATATGCACAGAAACATAAGCGCAATGGTGGTGGTTTTTACTCCTCCTGCCGTAGACCCGGGGGACCCGCCGATAAACATAAAAATCGTCATCAGCATTCGGCTGCTGTCCGTCATGGCGGTCAAATCCATGGAATTAAATCCTGCCGTCCGGGGGGTTACTGACTGGAACAGGGAACAAAGAATCTGTTCCCCAATACTTTTCCCCTCCATAGAAGGTTTGCCCCATTCAAAAAGAAAAATCAGAACTGCTCCCCCTGCAATTAAAAGCAGCGTCATCGTTAAAACAATTTTGCTGTGAAGGCGGTAGCTCCTGAAATGGTATTTATTCTTTTTTAAATCCGCCCATACGAAAAAGCCGAGTCCCCCGATAATAATCAGCAGCATAATGGTCACACTTACAATCACACTGGAAGAAGCCGTTACCAGAGAACTGGAGGGTTCATAATATCCCATTAAATCAATTCCCGCATTACAGAACGCAGAAATAGAATGGAAAACAGAAAAGTAAATCCCTTTCCCAATCCCCAGCCTCGGTACAAAATAAATAGCTAATAAGACTGCTCCTATCCCTTCAATAAGAAAGGTCCCCAGAATTACAAATTTGCTCATCCTTACAATTCCGCCTATCTGGGGAGCTGCCACCGCTTCCTGCATCAGCAGTCTCTTAGAGAGGTGGATCTTCTTTCCGGCTAACACCATGGCGGAAATTGCAACCGTCATAAAACCGATCCCGCCTATCTGAATCAGAACTAAAATCACTCCCTGTCCAAATTCTGACCAGAACGTATACGTATCGTGTAGAACCAGACCGGTTACGCAGGTGGCAGAAGTAGCTGTAAAAAGAGCGTTAATTACAGAATCCCAGGCAAACCAGGCATGCTCCCTGTTGGCTGCAGGCAGCATTAATAAAATTGTTCCTGTTATAATAACCAGCAAATACCCTACTGTAATTATTTTTGTTGTCGTCCACTTTATTCGCTTTTTATCAGTCATCATTTTCCTTTCACTATTTCTCTCTTCTTATGCTTACACATTTTAGTTTTTTCGTATTAAGATATTACAAAATAAAATGAAAGGGGCGATGTACTATAAAGTACATCAGCCCCAAAATGTCTTTACTATGCCATTCCCACCAACACACGTTTCTTTTTGTTAAGTGCAATTTGTATGCGGAACCGTTCTGTCAGCGCACACAGCTTATCAGCGAAAGAAACAATCCATGCTTCTCTGCTCGTGGGAAGAGGACCCAGGGGGAACATATGGGCCAGAATGGCCTGTCGTTCTTTATCTGAAATTTCAAAATATTCCTGGCTCGTTTCTGCCGCTACCTTTGGGTGATGAAAAACAAGCTTATTCAAGGGTTTTTAAGAGGCGCCAACCAGATTCGAACTGGTGATAGAGGTGTTGCAGACCTTTGCCTTACCACTTGGCTATGGCGCCTTATCATTATAGTATATGCTTTATTAATAAAAAAATGACTCCAAGGGGATTTGAACCCCTGTTACCGCCGTGAAAGGGCGGTGTC
>ERZ1643250.549-NODE-549-length-39513-cov-85.402225_pt1 | contig 39513 bp, 40 predicted proteins | sample MGYA00579262_ERZ1643250 | MGnify/ENA primary metagenome ERZ1643250 (study PRJEB29033, sample SAMEA4952265) | chicken gut metagenome | biome: Broiler Chicken; feature: Gastrointestinal Tract; material: Caecum | place: Ireland | collected 2018 | study: Broiler...
ACTACACTTTGCCCTGCAAAGTCGTGTGCCAGACGTTCCCTCTGGACTCCCTTAAAGCAGGGCTGTCGCCCTGCTATCCTACGCCTTGCGGCTTCGGATAAAAGAATGTCGGGGTGACGGTGACGGCTCATGCGAGGGGGGTATCCCAATATCGCTGTCACCACTGTCACCGCTGTCACCCAAAGGGCAGTTACCCGCCGAAGAAAGGAAGATGATGGATTATGCCATACGCAATCCTGCGTTTCCAGAAACGCAAAGCGGGCGGCGTTGCGGCTTGTGAACGCCACAACGAGCGGAAGAAAGAAGCCTACAAAAGCAACCCAGATATAGATATGGAACGCTCTAAAAACAATTACCATCTCATAGCACCACCAAAGTACACCTACAAGAAAGAGATTAACCGCATGGTAGCCGAAGCGGGGTGCAGGACAAGGAAAGACAGCGTGATGATGGTGGAAACGCTCATCACAGCTTCACCAGAATTTATGAACCAGTTACCGCCCGAAGAACAAAAAGCGTATTTCCAGACGGCTCTTGACTTCATTTCGGAGCGTGTTGGAAAGCAGAATATCCTCTCCGCTGTCGTCCATATGGACGAGAGAACGCCCCATATGCACCTCTGCTTTGTGCCGATTACGCCAGACAATAAGCTGTCAGCGAAAGCTATCTTAGGCAACCAGAAATCATTATCCGAGTGGCAGACCGCCTACCATGAGCGGATGTCCTCACGGTGGAATCAGCTTGAAAGAGGTCAGTCCTCAATGGAAACCAAGCGGAAACACGTCCCCACATGGCTCTATAAATTGGGCGGCAGGCTTGATAAACAGTATGGGGAAATCGTGTCTGCCCTGTCCGACATCAACGCCTTTAACGCAGGGAAGAAGCGTGACAAGGCTCTGGAACTGATAGCGGCATGGCTCCCAGACGTGGAGAAATTCTCAAAGGAAATCAGTAAGCAGAGTGCCTATATCGACAGCCTAAAGGAGCAAATCGGGCAGGAATCGGACTATGCGGGGCGTATGCGTGATGAAAAGTACGAGCAGGAACTAAAGGTACAGAAAGCAAATCAGAAGATATTTGAGTTGCAGAGAACCAACGAGCAGATGGGGCGGCTGCTCTCAAAGATACCGCCCGAAGTGTTGGAAGAATTACAAAGAACAGGCAGAAACAAATCAAGAGAAAGGTAAAAAGTGAATGAAGAAACAGGATTTTAAGGTGTTAAAGACCAAAGATTTATACCCGTTTCCCGACAATCCGTTTCATGTAGTGGAGGATGAAACGCTGTCAGAGTTAGCGGAAAGCATTAAGGAATTTGGCATTGTCACGCCGATAATCACACGCCCGAAAGAGGACGGGAACGGTTATGAAGTGATTGCGGGACAGCGGCGTGTCCGTGCGTCCGAACTTGCAGGGATAAATACCGTGCCTGCGTTTGTCCTGCCCTTAGACCGTGACCGAGCCATCATCACCCTTGTAGACAGCAATTTGCAGCGTGAGAATATCCTGCCATCGGAGCGGGCGTTTGCTTACAAGATGAAATCCGAAGCCATGAAGCGGCAGGGTTTCCGCACAGACTTAACCTCGTCACAAGTTGTGACGAAGTTGCGGACGGACGACAAGGTGGCACAGGGCTTCGGCGTGGGCAGGATGACCGTGCAGCGTTTTATCCGCCTGACGGAACTGATACCGCCGATTTTGCAGATGGTGGACGAGGGGAAAATCGCCCTCACGCCTGCGGTGGAACTGTCCTTCTTGAAGAAAGACGAGCAGGAAAACCTCTTTGCCACGATGGAGAGCGAAGAAGCAACGCCCTCACTCTCACAGGCACAGCGGATGAAACAGTTAAGCCAGAGCGGGCGGCTTGACATGGATACGATATTTGCGATTATGACGGAGGAAAAGGGAAACCAGAAAGAAACCTTGAAAATCAACACAAGCAAGCTGAAAAAGTATTTTCCGAAGAACACAACGCCAAAGCAGATGGAGGAAACCATCATCAAACTTTTGGAACGTGAGTTGCAGAGGAAACGTAACCGTGACAGCCGCTAATCTTCTCTTTTCGGGAGGTAAATACAGGAATTTGGAACAGGAGAAAGACAGAATTTTAAGGAAAATGAGGTAAGGAATGAGAGAAATCCAGTATGAGATTGTAAAGGAAATCGCCGTATTGTCTGCGAGTGACAGCGGATACACAAAGGAAATCAATCTTATCTCATGGAACGGGAGAGAGCCGAAATATGACATCCGCAGCTTTTCCCCGAACCGTGAGAAGTGCGGGAAAGGCATCACGTTGAACGCTGATGAAGCGGCGGCACTCCTTGAAGCATTACAGAAAGAATTGAACAGCGGGGATTGATGGTATCTGATTGACAGGGCGGGGCGTTTCCAGACGTTCTCCTGCCCTGTCTGGAAAGGAAGATTTAAGTATGGGCGAGGATAAGAAAGCAGATAAAAAGAGAAAGCGTATCGTGCCAAAAGCACCAGTGCAGATGATAATCAGCCGTGAATATGTCGGCACACAGACCGTTACAGAAGCGTTTGTCCCGATTATCTCCGAGGATATTCGGAAGAAGATTGCCGAGGGCGACACCTTCGACAATGAGGGGCTGTCCGCTTAGAATGTACGCAATGGGACATGAAAACAGATAGGACAGATACGGAGGTTTTACAGTATGGCAGGAATCAAAGAAGAAAAGAAAATCTATTTAGTCGGCATTTATTGCCGCTTATCTAAAGACGATGGTACGGATAACGAGAGTGCGAGCATTGCGACACAGAAATCCATCCTCACGGATTATGTGAAAAAGCAGGGATGGCACATAGCAAAAACGTATGTGGACGATGGTTATTCTGGTACAAATTTCCAAAGACCAAGTTTCCAGAATATGATAAAAGACATTGAAAGCGGTCTGATAAACTGCGTGATTACGAAAGATTTATCCCGTCTGGGGAGAAACTATCTTGATTGTGGGTTATATCTGGAAGTTTTCTTCCCAGAGCATAACGTGAGGTATATAGCGGTCAATGACGGCGTGGACACGCTCAATAAATCGGCGATGGACATCACGCCTTTCCGCAACATCCTAAACGAAATGTATTCTGCCGATGTGTCGGTCAAGATAAAATCGGCGTACCGTGCGAGGTTTCAGCAGGGGAAATTCATGGGAACAACAGCCCCTTATGGCTATGTCAAAGACCCTGCCGACCACAACCATCTGTTGATAGATGACAAGGTTGCCCATGTGGTAAGGGAGATATTCGACCTTGCGTTAGCGGGCAACGGAATCGCCAAAATCCGTAAGCACATCAACAAACAGCATATCCTACGCCCTGCCGCTTATGCGGTCACACAGGGGGCGATAGGCTATGAGCGGCACTTTGAAGATAACGAGGAGAACCGTTATATTTGGAGCGAGAACAGCATAAGGGGAATTTTAAGAAGCCCGATATATGCGGGAAACCTTGCAGGCTACAAGCGGATTGCCGCCAACATGAAAAGCAAGAAACGCCCCTCTAAGCTGCCCGAAGAATGGGAAGTGATACCCGATACCCATGAGGGGATAGTCACGCAGGAAGAATTTGATACCGTACAGCAGCTTATGACGAGCCGCAGGCGGGAGCAGAACGCAGGGGGATTTGAGAATATCTTTTCGGGCGTTATCAAATGTGCGGACTGCGGCTATGCAATGCGGGCGGCGAGTGCCAACAGGAGGAAACGCCCCGACATCATCGACTGCGTACAATATACCTGCAATAATTATGGCAGATATGGCAATGTTATGTGTACCGCACATAGCATTGAAGCGAGGGATTTATTCAACGCTGTCCTTGCCGACATCAACCGATTTGCGGATATGGCGGTCAATGATGAAAAGGCGGTAAGGGCGATTGAAAAGCGGCTCACGGAAACAGACCAGAGCAGGGCAAGGGCACTGGAAAAGGAGCAGAGAAAGCTAAACAAACGCCTTGCAGAACTGGACAGGCTGTTTTCCTCACTCTATGAAGATAAGGTGATGGAGCGTATTACGGAGCGGAATTTTGAGATGATGTCGGGGAAGTACCAGAAAGAACAGCTTGAAATCGAAGCAAGATTGAGGGAGGTAACGGAAACGCTCAACGACAGCTATGAGAAGTCGCAGGGTGTCCGTGATTTCCTCTCCCTAATCCGTAATTACCAAGGCTTAAAGGAACTGGACGCAACCATCATAAACGCACTCATAGACAAGATACTTGTTTCGGAACGTGAGAAACTTACAGACGGAACGGTAAGACAGGAAATCAAGATTTATTATAAATTCATCGGCTTTGTCGGTGAATTACATATCACGCCAACCAAGCGGTGGACGGCGTTAAAGCCTAAGAATTGTACGGTGTGCGGTGTTGAATATGTTCCCCGCTCTGCAATATCAAAGTATTGCCCAGAGTGCAGAAAAAGGATAAGAAAGGTTCAAGGAACGGAAACGAAACGCAGGAGCAGGGAGCGAAACAGACAGGCATGTATTGAACTGTCCGCAAAAAATGACCGACTGAAACAAGACAGCTGGTTGCTATGACCAGACCAACCGAAACAGAAATTACGCTTTTTAGTCCAAGCTTCTTTTCTTCCATATCGTTCCCTCCCTGCTCTATAAGGCATCCATGCCCTCATCTCCGGTGCGTACCCGAATCACATTATCAATTCCATAAACAAAAATCTTGCCGTCTCCAATATGTCCGGTATATAACTCCTGTTTCACAATCTCTATGATCTCCGGTACTTTGGCCGTTTCTACCACGATATTGATCTGCTGTTTTGGCAGAAGCTCCATCTCTTCGTATTCGTCAATCTCATATTCTCTCGTACCCTTTTCGATTCCGCATCCCAGGACCTGGATCACTGTCATTCCCCGGACTCCTGCTTTAGTCAGCACTCGTTTTAAATTTGGCAGTTTTGACATTCCAGTGATAATTTCAATTTTTGATAAATTCATGATCTTAACCTCCATATCTTTTCTAAACCATTGCAGGCTGTTCCCACAGCGGCAGTTCTGTTCCTATTTTTTTCTCACATGCGTTTTTGTAAATAACACTTCCCCAGGCAATATCCTCTACCGGCATGCCGCCAACAGAGTAAATAATAATCTCATCCTCATTTTCTCTTCCCGGGACATCTCCGGCTATAATATCCGCAAGATCGATAATATCATTTTGTGAAAGTTTTCCTTCATGGATCAGATCCGTAAATTTGGATCCAATGATCTGTACCAGTTCAAAACTTGGATAAGGAAATTCTTCCGCCCACGCTTCATACAGCTGATAATGATCTACAACCTTCCGGCATCGGTGAATCAGAAAATCATCATCAAACCTTGCTGCAGACGGCAGACAGATCAGGGCGCCTTTCTTGATCCACGCCTCGTCTATATACAGAAAATCTTTCTCTTTTACCGGAGCCGTTGCAGTGACACATACAATATCACTGTTTTTTACTGCTTCTTCTGTCGTTTCACAAACAATCGTGTTCTTTATGCCCGGACATTCGTCTTTTACAAACTGAAGAAATGAATCCAGTGACTTTTTTCCTCTTCCTTTTACATATACTGTATCCAATCCAGGGCAGGCACAGACGAATGCTTTCAAAGAAGTCTTGCCCATAACGCCAGGTCCTATAATGCCTACGGATGACGCATTCTTTTTTGCCAGGTGCTTTGCCCCGACGCCAGGGATTGCTCCTGTACGGTAGCTGCTGATAAGGTTAGCCGACATCATCGCCAGCGGCGCTCCCGTATCTTTATCATTCAGCATCATCATCAGGATCGATCTTGGCAGTCCCTTCTTCTTATTCTCCACATTGGATCCATACCATTTCATGCCTGCCATCTGAGTTTTTCCTCCCAGATATGCCGGCATTGCCATAAACCGCCTGTCATCCGCATTCTTCGGCATTCCCGGAAACTTCGGATGATCTGGGAATGACAGCTGGGCTCCGTGTGAATTGTGATTTTGTCCTGCCATGATATAATCACCTTTTTTCAGTGTTACCAGCATATCCTCCATCGTCTCGATGCATTTCTGCATGTCCGTAACTCCTGCCTTGATCATATCCGGCTCACTTAGATACAAAAAGCTAACTTTGCAGTCCATTTTTTCTTCCTCCTGTCTGCCATTGATGTTAAAAAACAGAAAAGGTGCCTGTATAAAATACAGACACCTTTGGCTGATTTATTATTTTAGTGTATTATAGCACATTATTTCGATTTGTGAATACAAAATGTAATCTTTATAATATTTTATAAGCCTCTAAAAATATTATTTCCAACTAATGTTTCTAAATTTCCTTTCATTACCACATATACTATAAGAATCATAACAACCGCCAGAATCAGAAGAATATATGGTATCAGATTTCTCTTTGTACCCGGATATACTGCCATGGCAACTCCAAGATAAATCATACTTAGAATCATTCCCAGCATAATCGCAATCACTGCTATGTTATAAAGTCCGAGAAGAACAGCGATAATCGCAATCAGCCATCCCATAGCGGCTCCCAGACTCCTCAGTCCGACCAGCTGACAGGACTGGAACCAGTTCATTTCCGCATGAGCCATGTATCTCATCAAAACATACACCAGCCCGGACACGATCAGAGATGTAAGAAAGACTACAATCGCTTCTCTTATGAGATATCCTCCCATAAATGGTTTTGTCAGTTCGCTGGTATTGGTAAACATATTTCCAAATGTCTCCATATTTTCTCCCATATTTAACAGACATCCAACAATCAGGAAGGAAAAACTTATAAGATTTCCTGATACATCTGAACTGCTCAAACTGCTCAGAGTTTCTATCATTCCCTGAATTTTGCTAAAGAAAATGAAAACAAATAACCCTGCAAGAACTGCTTCAATCCCCATAAAAATCAGTCCTATTTTGCTGTTTTTATCTTCCGCAGCCACCAGCAGCCCATCCACTGGATTTTTAATGATCATCAAAAGATTCTGGAAGAAGGCCTTTCCTTGTTCTTTATAGTGTTCTGTGCTGGCTGTGTGCGGTTCATGCTCCTGCTGATTTAACGAATCGTTCGGCTTATGATCCTGCTGCCCCATTGGCTGGCCGCTGTCACAATTCGGACATTTGCCGTTGATCAGTGCGCTCCCGCATTTGGTACAAAATTTTGGCATAATATTATCCTCTCTTTCCCTTTTTTATTTTTTAGTTCCCATATCATTACTTAAAAACTGGTCATAGGTCCTTGGCTTATAAGTTCCTCCACTGAAACTGCACATGCGATAAAGACAGTCAATATAATAATTTCTTTTGCCATCCAGTTCTTTATCATCTGTGTCTGGATATCCCACCGTCATATTATAAACGCAGTCATCCTCCACCCGGAGCAGATGATACAATTTCTGATTTTCATCATTATAGCGGCTTCCGGCGAAGATACAGACTCCTTTTTCCGGTTTATCCAGTATTTCCTCTATTCCGGTCATCTGACTTTTCAGTTCTCTGCTTCTTTCTTTTGCGGTCTCCTCTATGGAACTCTGATCCGTTCGCTTTTCCTGCTGAAATTCCAGCCAGGAATATGGATCCGAGCTGCTGCTGAAACGATATCCGTTATCTCCAAATTCCTCAACCCGTTCATATAACAGCAGCGGAAATCCAAACGAATATCCGTCTGCATAAAACGTCTTATAATCATGCAATGATATAATTTTATTATAATCTACTTTTGCATTTGACACAATCTCCGGAAGATCACTGTCTGCTTTTTCCTCAGATGACGCAGCTGAAGTTTCTGTGCTGTCGGCAGAAGTCTCGGTACTGCCGGCAGAAGAACTTTTTTCCTTTGGCAATGCAATATCACTGACATCATTTGCCCCGCTTCCCGTATCATCTAAAACAATCAGCAGAGCAGCAGCAGCGGTAATGGCAAATACAATCCCCACTAAAATATATAATATTATTTTTTTCCTCTCTTTTTTCTTCTTTTCCTGCTCTGTCTCTACCATCTGATTCTGGAAATTATAACCACAATTTCCACAAAATCTCGCATCATCCGGATTCTTTGCTCTGCACTCTGGACATATCATATTTTCCTCTCCCCTTCCTGTGAGAATACGCTATAGAATATTTCATTCAGGCTCAGCCAAGAAAATCAGTATTTTTGCATATTGCTCCGATCATTTATTCCTATGCCAAGAAAAGAACCGGTGTCCGTGGATTTTCATCCATCCGCCACCGGTTCTTTTCCCACTCCGTCTGATATGTTCTGCTGATATCCCCTTTCAATACTCTTCCTCAATATTTCTATACTCTCGATTATCCCTTATCCAATCCATTGAAACTGTAATAAATAAACATGAATTCGCAAAACACACACAGACGACTGCATTAGCCTGCATCAAATTTTCTTTGACATTTTAATTTTACTATTTACTATCATCATTTCAATATTGGACAAAAAAATCGACAATCTTTTTAATTTTGATTCATATCCTGGACATCCTGATAACAGTCATCACATACAAACGTTTCAATGCCCATCAGGTTGGTATAATGATTCAGTTCCTTATCAAAATTCTTTCCGCAGACGCCGCATTCATGTGTATGTTCTTCACAGATATAGCATGGATCGCCTCCTGACGTCTTGAATTCCTTGGTCGGAGTCTCTCCGCACCATGCGCATGGCTCATCTGACGTGTATCCGCCTCCTGTAATCGAACTTACCGCAGAACATCCGGCGCTCATCATAAGAAATACCGCGCATACAATTCCTAATACAGCTTTTTTCATACTTTTTCTGATCATTTTACTAACCTCCTCTTTTTAATAAACGATTTCATCCCGGACTATTTCAGAGAATCCAGCAGAGAACTATCCGTTATATATGCCTGAGGCATTTTACCGTCTCCCGGTTCTTTGTATTTGCTCTCATCTTCTCCAAAATTGGCCTCATAGGTTTTCTGGCTGGACAGATTTCCATTGGAAAGTGTATATTTATACACTGCTTCATTTCCCATATGTGCCTGCATGCAGTAAAAGCCGCCGCTGCTGCACACATAAAGACTTGTATGCCCTCCGGCAAATGTATCCAGCAGAACCGCTCTTCCGCCATCATATGTATAAATCTTCCACATATAGTCGGCCTCACAGGTTCCATTTCGTACAATCAGTTCTTCGGTTCCATCCTGATCTGCATCGTATACATGGTATTCCAGATATTTACCGCCCTGATTCTTATATTTTGAATATGTATCATCCAGAACCTTCTGATAAGCAGCCTTCATGCCGCTTCCCGAACTGCTGCTTTCGGTGTCTGCGGCTTCTGTTGTTTCCGTTGTGCTCTCTGCAGCCGTCGCAGCGCCGGCGCTGTCCGTCTTTTTCTCAATCTGGTTGATTTCTTTCATATTGTTTCCGTCCAGATCAGCCAGATATACGCTTTGTGATTCTTCAGACGCATGGTCAATGCAAATCAGCATTTTATCTCCAACTACATCGACGGAATACTGACCATCATTTTCTATGGTAGTCAAGGTATCTTTCTTACTGTCGTCCTCGTTCTGGCAGTATAACTTGACTTCCGTCTGACTGTCGTCATTGGCAGACAAATAGAGACTGGTTCCGCAGACGTTGTTCAGCGCTTCGTCTGCCACGGTCTCAGTTTCTTCTGTATCCAGGTTATAGGCATATGTTTTGGACTCTTCCGCGCCTGCATAATAATAAATATATTTGTCGTTTCCCATAATGGAATGTACGGATGGAATGCCTTTGCTCAGGCTCTTTGTATCTTTGCTCTCCATATCATACTGACAGAGATCTTCCAACATTTCATCGCCGGATTCACTGGCCTGGGAATAATAGATTTTCTTATTCTGGACATAGATGCCCGTGCTGGTTCCTTCGTAACTGGCCGCAGCTGCCGGATCATCATACTGCTGGTCTTCTTCATTCCATGATAAGGTCTCAATTTTAACTTCAGGATCAGTCAGCCCGGCCGTCATATCCGTGCTGGAGCTTTCTCTGGAAGCTACATAAATCGTATCTTCATCCATTTTCATGCTGGCATCAGACAGCGCATCCATTTCATAAAGGACATCTTCCTCGCCAGTATCCAGATTCATCGTACAAAGAGAATAATCATAGACTCCGTCCTGACTGGTATCTTTTGCTTCCAGATAATAAGCCATCCGATTGCTGATCTGGAAATCAGAAATCCTTGCCGCAGAAGGATCGATTTCTTTGACAGATTTATTATCACTTCCATCCGGCTGCACGGTGTAAATGCCGTCCTGTCCCGTATAATAAATCTCGCCGTTGCTCATGGCAGAAAATGTATTTCCGGTGCCTCCCTGCTCTTCTGTCATGATTTCATCAAGCAAATCATTTTTGGTATCTCCCTTGTTATTCTCAGCTGTCTCCTGAGTCTTTTGATATATGTCCGGCGTTTTCGTAGGATCCGGATTGTTATCTTCATTTCTTCCATAAAAATCCGATTCCGCAGATGCCAGCTGATTTGACTCACTTTTTCTTAGGAAGGAAGATCCTATATTTTCACTTCCTATCCTCAGAATCGAAGCGGCATCATCATAATCCCCCTGATCTTCATAAATTTCCGCCATCTTAATATAAGGCTCTGCTTTTTTTGGCTTAATGCCGGAAGCCATGGCATAAGAGATCAGAGCCTCTTCATATTTTCCTTCCTGCTCATAAGCGGCTGCCTGCTGAATCCAGTCGCTGTACTGCTGGCTGCTTCTGTAAACCCGAAAACCGATAAAACCAACAATACAGATCCAGAGTGCCACTGCAATTCCAATGATTGTATACTTTTTGTTCCTCATGCTAAATCCCCTTTACGTCCATGATGTTTGCTGAAAACCGCTGTCATCAGTGATTCCCTGAAGTTTACGTCTCAGTTCGTTTTTAAAGCTGCTCTCACTGCTGTTAATTACTTTCTGATTGTCTGTTTTCTCTTCAAGATTCAATAAGAACAACAGATCTCCGTACGCCATGTTTTCCTGACTGGAATCATATTCTTCAAAATACTCCCGCATCAGCATTCTGTCTTTCAGAAGATCGATTCCTATGGTCTTTCCATGCGCCGTTCCGAGTTCTGTCTTGTCCTCACCATCCTGAGCTGTTTTGTAGAAAGTAAATCCGCTGTCCTCATCCCCCCTGGAATAATAAACATCTCCGTCATAAAGATTTTGAAGCTGACCGTCCGCAATCTTTTTGTTTTCCTTTGTATCCATATTATAACAGTAAATCTCCGGATCTCCGCCTGCTTCCAGAACATAAAAGCACTGCTCTCCTATGATTTCTGCTTTCGCAACCTCTCCGGAGGAGGCGGAAGGAAACTGAAACATATTTTTCGTCTGCTGTGTTTCCAGATCTTCTCTCCACAGACTTGGAGCTCCTCCGCTGTTATCCATCACATAATATATGTAATCCCGGTTTACTGTAACGGACTGGGCATGGTCTGCCTCAAGCCGTTCATTCTTCCCGGTTCCATCCTTATTCATCGTTCCTATGATCACTGTCCCCGCAGAATTTTCATACTGATAATATACTTTATTGTGATAAAACCAGATATTTTCCGTAGTTTCCGGAACATCCAGCAGCTGGTCATAACTTTTGCTGTCTACATCAACCGCGTAGATTTCTGACTGACTGCCTCCTGTTAATACGAAAACGGTGACTCCGTCTGTTATAATCTTTGTAACCTCATCTGACTTTCCATAAGTCGCTGACGCCAGTGGAAGTTCCACGATTTTTTCCTTATAATTTCCATTCTGATCCATCTGACAGATCTGTGTATTTTCAGCGTAAATAATATTGTCGCCGAAAAGGACCGATTTCATATTACCCTGTCCGGAAATACCATAAAGGATCTCATCCGTCAGATCTGTGATCTGTTTTTTTGCCTGGTCTTTGTTCCGTGCAATATCTCTGCCCTGTGTCTCCGTATATTCCGGCACTGCTGCCTGCTCGTCAAAAATCTCTGAGCCGTTCATCTCAGAAAGTTCCTGCTTTTTATCCTGAATCTGATCCGCACTGTTTACCTTCGCTTCCCCAATCTGAAGGATTGCGGCAGCCTTGGCGTCCTCATCCTGCATCATATAAACATTGCACATGCCCACATAGGCTTCTTCATTTTCCGGATCCTGATCACAGGCGGCCGCATAGGCTACCAGCGCTTTGTCATAATCCTTGTCCCTGCTGTATTCTTCGGCAATTTCAATCCGCTGGTCATAGACCCGCGATGAAAGAAACAGATTCCACACAATCAATCCGGCCGCAAATGCAAAAACCGTTGCTATGACACCCAGTACCAGATATTTGGTTTTGTTCTTTTTCTTTGCCTGCTTCTCCGCTTCCAGCCGGCTTTTTACGATCGTTCCGCACCTGGGGCAGAACGCGGCATCGTCCGGCAGCTGCTTCCCGCATACCTCACATTGAATCATGGCTGTCCTCCTCTATCATCTGTCTTTGCGCTCATCACTGCAGTATAAACTGATTTTCCCCGCTGCTCAAACTCAGCAGCGTTCCTCTCTCACAAATCACAGGCTCTCCTTTTGGAAACCGGCTGCCATCTGCGAAATAAACGCCGGTGGATGAATAATCCGTCACTACGTAGTTATCAGAAATCCCCTGAAAGATAATGCCGCAGTGTTTCCGGCTGATTTTTTTATTCAGCAGCACCAAATGGCTCTGGCTTCCGTCCCGGCCCAGAATGATTTCCTCACCGTCTTTGACTGTGATCTCTGTTCCGGCATATTCGCCCTTTTTACAGAAAATCGTACTTTCCATTCCTGTGTCGATCACAGGAGGCATAAGCGTAGACGAACCTTCCTGCATTTCTGTCAGCGCCATTGTATCCTCCTCCGGAGCCTGCGCGGTATCCTGTCCTGCATGTTCCTGATATCCGGCTCCCTGTTTTGCCGCTGCCCGGTTATATGCCCCGCAGATTTTATTTAAATTGGCAAAAAAGAGATGATCCGCGATCAAGACTCCCGCAATCGGGAAAAACGGCCACAGGATGTAGGACCATCCGCCTTCTGATATCATAAGATTATACTTGTACCCGGCACTGCGCATCCGGTTTCCCTGTTTGTATTTCCAGTAAATGATATAAATGCCAATGGTAATAAGGCCCAGCAGACAGACCACAATATAATTCGGTGTTCTGTCGCTGTCTGTTTCCTCTGTATATCCACATGCAGTATTCAGATCTTTGCATACATGCCACCAGAAATAGATCCCATAAATTCCGACAGTCAGAATGGTAAAGATCCAAAATTTAATCACCCCTCTGTTTTCTCTCAAATTTTCCATATATTTTCCTCCCTGCTCCATTACCTCTTATCTTTCGCAACTCTCCTTAAAATCACTCCGCTGGCAATCAGACAGACCAGCAGCATGACCGCAAGCACTGCCCATTTCTGCATAAGATTATTTTCCGCAAACTTATAGAGTGCTTCCGTTTCGTGCTCAATCATTGGAAAGTCTTTCTGCATCTTAAGATCCAGAGAGTTCAGATTGGCTATGGTTCCATAGGCTCCAATGGACCATTTGCTGATAGTAATGTCAGCAATCCGTTTGCCGATCCCCTCCAGCTCAAATATAACGCCGGAAAACAGCAGCTGCAGAATCAGAAGAAACGGCGCGATCACCATGGCCTTGTCGCCGCTTTTTACACTGGCAGATACTAAAAATCCCAGCGCCGCTGCCGTTATGATCGTAATCCATGTTGTCAGGAACATAGCCGGAGCATTTTTGAAAAATCCCAGATCCTGATCTGGTGTTCCGATTGCCGTAAAAAAGATTCCCGAAATCAATGCTGCCTGCAGCAGTGAGATCACAATCTGCACACAGAACTTTGCAATAATGTAAAGTCCCAGATTCAGCCCCGACATATATTCTCTTTTCACAATCTTTCTTTCCCGGCATATTTCCTGGATGGAATTAAACAATCCGATCCAGATTCCGGCGCAGGTCAGAGCAAAGAGAATATTCCTGGTAGATTCATACAGTTTAAACACATCTTCATCTGAAACGATTTTAATCAGCAGTGAGATCAGCGCCGGCTGCAGAAGCAGAAGGATCAGTTTATTTTTCTCATTCCAGAGAGATTCAAATGACCGCCCCAAAAGGCTGGCAAACTGCCGCCCCAGCGGCGCTTTCTCCTTTTTAAATTTATCATTCTCTTCATTTTCTTCCGGATAAGAATCCTGATGAACAAAACTTCCATCGTATTGTTCTTTCCAGAATTCTGCATCTTTTGAGGTTTTTATATAAGCGTCCGTGAAATCGTCTGTATCGAAAAACATCTTCGCCTGATCCGGACTTCCATAAAAGCAGAGCCTTCCGCCGTTTCCCATGAAAATAATCTTGTCGCACAGATGGATGTTCTGGGTCGTATGAGTGACCATAATGACCGTTGTCTTCTGGTTCTTGGCCAGACTGCGCAGAGAGTGCATCAGATTCTGCTCGGTTCCCGGATCCAGTCCTGAAGTCGGTTCATCCAGGAAGAAAATCTTCGGTTCTCCCAGGAGCTCCACCGCTATGCTGGCCCTTTTTTTCTGTCCGCCGGATAATTTCCGCACCAGAGTGTCCTTGTGGTCATCCAATTCGACTACTCTGATCGCTTCCAGAACTTTCTGACGGATTTCCCCGCTGGTCATATCCTTCGGGAATTTTATTTTTGCCGTGTAATACAGCATCTTGTACAGGGTCAGATTTTCATAGATGATGTCCTCCTGCGGCACATATCCCATGACATTTTTCAGCCATTCTTTATTTTTCTTCAGATCAATTCCATTATAATAAACCTTTCCCTGGAAATCATCGTCAAAACCGTTCATGACATTCATCAGAGTTGTCTTTCCCGCTCCGGATCCGCCGATGATCGCGATAAATTCGTTGCTTCCGATCTGGCAGCTGACGTCTCTCAATATCTGCTTTTTCTCTCTTCCGACAAATTTATCAATATGCTGCAGTTCCACCTGGATACCGTCAGCCTCTATTTTATAAAATAATTTCCCATCGGTATAGATCAGAATGTTTTGATAAATCTGGATGACATCCTGCTCTCTCAGAACATGTTTATCATGAATCAGCTTTCCGTTGACAAGCGTTCCGTTTCTGCTGTAATTCAGCAGTTCATAGCCGTCATCTGACGGAACGATGCCGCACTGGTTTCTTGACACATATGGTTCCGGAAAAATAATATCACAGCCGCTTCCCCGTCCGATCTTTATTTCTTTCTTCCCAAGAAAATATTTATCCCAGATTTTTTCCTGCTGTTCATCCTCATAGATGATCAAAACGGAACTTTCCGGATGTTTTCTGCTGAGAATCCGAATCATATCCCCGGAATACAGAGCCACTGCCTGTTTTGTATTTTTCAACAGCGCTCTTCCTTTCCTGCTTTCTACGTAAGTCCCGTTTCTGCTGTTTAAATCCGTGTAGCTGATTCCATCGGCGGTTTTTAAAAAAACGCCATGACTGGATGAAATAATGTTTGACGCCAGACAGATATCATTCTTTTCTCTGGACCTTCCTATGTATATTCTATTTTTCTGGCACTTTTCCAGATCAAAATTCTGGACAGCTCCACTGCCCAAAATAATCGTAAGACGTTTCACTCTTTTGTTCTCTCCCTACTTTAACCGGAAGGCAACTTCCCTGCCTCCAAGATATACCTCGGTGCCCGGTTTGATAATAACTTCTTCTCCCAGCGGCAGTCTGGTTCCGCCTGCAAGAAAACATCCGCTGCTGGAACAGTCGATAAGTCGATACTGACATATTTTCTCATCAAATGATACTTTACAGTGTACCTTGCTGATTTCTTCTTCCTCCAATATGATATGGCAGGACGCCGGATTTCTTCCAATGACGATGACTTCTTCTCCTTCCATTGGAAATTCCATATCCATGACGCTTCCTTTGATTCCAAGAAGCTCTCCCGCCTCGACACTTCCTTCCATCATTGTTTTCCTGCGGACGATTCCAAGCACGATGATGATAACAATGACCGCCTGACATCCGACTGCGGCCCAGAGTCCGTATCCTGCCAGAGGCACTCTGAGCTGTCCGACAATATTCCGGAGAAATGTGCTGAATATTTCAGAGTCTGCTGCTGAGGAAAGGATGCTGCCTCCTATGATGCCGGAACTGCTCAGTTCATCGGCTACTGTATTCTGAACAATGCTGGTGATGACTTCCGGCATTTCATAAAACAAGATCAGGTATAAAATAATATTGACCGCCGGAATGAAAATCAGTTTCTCATATCCGATTTTTTCTGCTGCCGTCAAAACGATTCCAGCGATATTCAAAATAACCGGAACCAGCAGCAGAATCAGAATCAGCCATTTCATCGCAAAGGAAGTCTGGATTACCATTTTTATCTGCTCCCATCCGGCCATTCGGATGATGGTTTCCGGAATCTCTATATTTCCAAGCTGGGGCATGACCGCAGACAATGCTTTTCCTATGCTGCCGCTTCCGCCAGTCATAACCTTCTGAAATTCGCTTCCTGTCAGATCCATATATGGAAGCAGCAGTGTCAGACATCCCAGGGCAAAAACAATGATCAGCATCACTTTCTGTTGTTTTTTGTTCAGATCAAAGTGCTTCATTCTTCTCCCTTCTTCCCAATGTCTTCCCAGCTGAAATCTTCTCCGCAGAGCGGAACAAACATAAGGTCTGTTCTTCCAATGGTCAGCACATCATGATTCTTTAATTTGTCCATGCTGAGTACAACTTCATCGTTAAGATAAAATAATTCTCTGGACTCCCCTGCCTGAGCAATAAATTCTCTCCTGCGTGGTTCATAAATAATGATGGCATGCTTGTCTCTGGACACACTCCGGTCTCCCCGGATGACTACATCCATGTTCGCGCCGCGGCCAACGAAATTCTTTCCGGCATGGAGAGGGAAGGACTGTCCGTACATTTCGCCTTTGATGCACACCAGCCAGCCTACAACAGGACGAGGTTCATGAGGATCTCCAAAAAGTCCCACGGTAACCGGATCATCATCATAATCCGGTTCCGGCTGAATGTTTCTGAACGCTCTTTCCTGAACAGTTCCTCTTGTCTCCGGCTCTGTCATCTGCGTTTCCGTCCGATACGGTTCAGGTTCCGGAATTTCCACTCTGTGAACATCTGCAGAGTCTGCAGGGATAGTCACAGACTCCTCGTCATCTGTCCGGGCGCTTCCCATGTCTTCCGGCGGATTTTCATAGATAGACATGGTCTGCTCGTCTAAAGTCTGTGTCTCGTTATCCATCTCTTCCTCAATGGCTGCGCAGTGAGGGCAGGCAGCAAATTTGTCCTGATCGTAAAAATGTCCGTTTTCACATCTCTTTAATTTCATCTTCTCATCCTCCAAATCTCATCATTCATTATATTTGATCAACACAACGGTTGTGTTATCCTGCTTTGATATGGTTTCTTCCTCTGCCTTTCTGGTCAGGGCCCTGGCTTTTAAATTCCACGGAATATTGTGATTTTCCACAACAGCCCGCATCTGTTCTTCGCTCAGTGTCTTATACAGCCCATCGCTGCACAAAAGAATCACATCCCCATCTTTCAGCTGCATCGGCTGCTTCGTTACATCCAGGATCAGAAGATTTCCCATCCCTACAAAGCTGGTCAGCGCTTCCGCCTTAGGTTCTTCCTTTTTGTATTCCGCTTCTGTGATCATATCCTGACGCAGCATCCGGTCCAGCTGTTCCCGGTAATTATGCAGCCGGTTCAGCGCATGGATCTTCGAATTGCGGATCAGATAAATCCTGCTGTCGCCTACGGACGCGCAGTACATCTGATCTTTGTAAATGATCACTGCTACCAATGTCGTACCCGCGCCCAGTTTTTCATGATGTTCATCCCGGGCGTCAAATACATTCTGGTCGATCTTCACGATTTCCTGCTCCATAAACAGCGGAATATCCTTTACCTCTGCCCGGTAAAAATCTTCGATAAACTGTGTCACCGCCATCTGGCTGGCAACCTCGCCGGCGTTTAATCCACCCATGCCGTCACATACAATTCCCACCGTGAGGTTTTTCTCCGACTGAACAAACGCAGAATCCTGCTGATTTTTCCTGGTCCCCAGAATGCTGTCCAGTGAGGTCCGGATCTTATATTCTTTTACATCTGAATTATAAATCTGTACCGTAGGAATGTCGCCCTGATTCATATACTTACTCATATATTACCCCCACTTTAATGGTGCAGATATTCTTTCCCATCTGAAACATCTGTCCCGGGTAGGCAATCTGCATCTGATTTCTTCCAATTCTGATTCCATTTAAAAAGGTTCCATTTGTAGAGTAATCTACGATACGAAACTGATTCTGCACTCCGTCATAGTAAATCTCACAGTGCAGCTTGCTGATTGCCGGAGCATGATCTGCCACAATGTTGGATTCCCTGGAAGACCTGCCAAGCTTTACTTTATAATTCGGAGGAATTCGCCAGATCTCGCCTTTGTTTTCTCCCTGCATCACTTCCAGATAAGGATATTTGTTCTTGGCAACCGTGATTTCTTTTTCGTAAAAGGCAGAAATCAGTTCCCTGACTGTCCTCAGACGTTTCCCTTCATCCAGTTCCAGCGCCATATCGATCACATTGGAAATCTTCGTATTAACGCCAAGATTCAGATTTTTTAATTTTACATAAGTTTCTCCTGCCATCCGGTCCATCGCGTCAGGAATTCTCCTTCCGGACACAATGTAATAATACGTACTGGCAAGAGCGTAAACATCCGTAAACGCGCCCTGTCTCCCTGTCCTGCTGTACTGTTCCGGCGGCGAAAATCCCGGTTTATATACGATCGGCCCGTCATTGACATGTTCATCTCCCATACTTTTGGCATTTCCAAAATCAATCAGCTTGATTTTCCCGTCTTTTAATAAAATGATATTGCCGGGGCTGATATCCCGATGGAAAATATGAGCCTCTTTGTGAACAATGGAAAGCGCATCCCCGATCTTATAAATAATCCGGTTGGCCTCATCCACCGGAATCCTGCCTCCCATCTGCCGGACTCTGTGGGAAAGATCCTGACCGTCCAGGTATTCCATAACAAAGTAAACTGTTCCGTTTCCAAAAAAGTAATCTGTGATACACACTACTTCCGGTATGTAGTTTAACCTCTGAAGCATTTTCGCCTCTTCCAGAAATCCCATTTTGCCGATGCGAAAGTCTTTTTCGTACCGGCTGTCTGTTGTTCGGATCGCAATGCCGTCCGTATCTCTGACGACCAGTCCCCTTGGCGCATATTCTTTGATCGCGCATTCGATTTTATTCAGAATATCATATGCCTGATATGTAATCCCGAATCCTCCGGCGCCCAGCTTTCTCTCAAGCACATAACGATTCTGGAGTTTTATTCCGTTTGGAAGTGCATTAATTTCACTGGCACTCATACTGTTCTCTCCTTCATTTCACATTTTATTATGGTGCTTCCTGCACAGAGGACATCACCATTTCTGAGAGGTATCTCCCCTTCTATGATTCTGCCATTGCATTGTGTCGGATTGGTTTTTGACAGGTTCCGGATCCATATCTCTTCCCCTTTCTCAAACAGCACAAACTGCTGTCGTGACATGGTCGGATCATCAAAATAGAGATCCGAATTCTGGTTGCGTCCAACCATCAGACTGCTGTCAATTTCTGCCGATATTCTGGCCGCGATCCTGTCATCCGCGTACACTTTGAGCATAATTTCCGGATGATGTCCTGCTTCCAGATGTTCCCTGACCGCAACCTTGTTTCCTCCCGGCTTTGTTGTTTCTTCCTGTACTGCTTCCAGATTCTCCGGTTCCCGCGGTTTTTCTTCTGCCGTCTCCGGTTCTTCTCTTTTCTTCTTTCGAGTCCGGAAGACTGCGAAAACACCGCCTCCAGTCAGAACCGCTGCCAGAAGAAATATCGGTCCGTAATGATGGACAACATAATTTTTCCCTTTCAGTCTGACTGTTAATTCTTCCGGTTCCGTCTTTTCCATGGAATCACTGACAACATCACTGCAGTCTATCGTATACTCTCCCTGATAGATGCTGTCCTTCATCTGCAGTGTGGAATAGTAATCTCCATCTTTTTCCGCATATTTTGCTTTCAGAACTTCTGCCGGATGTTTTCCCTGATATAAAATCCGAAAATGATCCGGCTCATCCGCTCCCGTCATACTCTGATTATAATATATCCGGATCTCTTTGTCTCCGGTCTTTTCCGCTTTTGAAATTTTCGCTTTCTCTCCGGCTTTCTGATACCGGGTCAGATACACTTCTTTCTGTACCTGCTTCTTTTCCTGTTTAAAGTTCACAGACAGAGTTTCTTTCTGAAACGTGATCTTATTGCTGCTTCCTGCAAGCTCCACGATCTGGAATTCATCCAGGTAATCTTTCAGATCCTCCAGCGAAGGAAAATCTCTGTATTCCCCTCCTGTCTCCCTGGCAAATTCTCCCAGCGCTTTTCGATTAGCCCTGTTTTTAGCGTCACCGTTTTCAATTCCCTGTGCATACAAAGAAACTGATTTTTTCTCCAGCACATCCAGCGCTTCCGCTTTGCTTGCCTCTCCTCCGGAAAAATCTTCTCCATCTGTCAGCACAACAAAAATATTTCTCTGCCCGGAATCTGCATCGATATCCTGCGCCGCCTGTTTCAGCGCTTCAAATAACAAGGTTCTGTCATCCTTCCCTTTCAGGCGGTCAATCTTATCTGAAACCTGATCCGATGCCTTCTGATCCTGAAACACAGTTGTCACTTTCTCTCCAAATGTCATCAGCGTCCATCGGTCTCCCTTTCCCATTTTCCTCTGAAAAGATTTTAGTTCCTTTTTCATCTGCTCAAAAGTGCCGGAAGGAACCGATGAGGATATATCCATCAGAAAAACGTACCGGCTCCCCTCCCGGTCTTTATCAAACCGGCTTACTTTTTCAGTCTCAAGAAGTTCCTGTCCCAGATAGGCTTCCACATCATCTTTTGATAACATTTTATTTTCCGTATCATGCACATATAAACGGATTTTCGGCATATTCACTTTTGCCTGTTCAATTACTACTATATCCGCTCCATAAACAGGCACCATGAAAATTCCCACTGCCAGTATCAGGAAACATACCGCCAGCCTGTTTCTCCATCTCATTTCCATACTCGATTCCCTCTGCAAAAAGCTACAAACTCATATTCATTCTCCCCACAGGAAATCTGATCCCCTGTCCGGATCTCCGCTGCATCCATCTGCAGCTCCCCATTTAGGCAAACAATCTCCCCTGCCTCCGGCGCCAGATAAAACCGGTTTCCTTTCGGATCATATATGATACATATTTCCCGGTTAATCTTGTTCTTTCCGGCATAGATCTGAAAATCCTTTCCTTTCTCTCTGCCTTCTGTCGCTACCAGCCATCCTGCGATATAGAATCTTCGCTTTTTTTCTTTCTTTGCCACTGATATGTAAATGCCCTTTTGTTTTCGTGAATTCATACAGTAAGGGCATACAGGAAATTTTTCATCATCATACACGTGGCCTCGTTCACATTCAACCAGCGCCATCCATTTCCTCCTTTTTTATCCCTTTTCTCTATTCTAAATCACAAGTGTTCTGCAAGCAAACTTTTATCCAGATTTTCTAAAAATTGATACATGGATTTTTTTATACTCGTCTCATAAATCTCCAGAACCCCCCAGTTCTGATTTTCTTTTTCAAAAATAAGCAGTATATTTCCGCCGGTTTCCGTCAGCATAAGAAAATTTTCCGGAACAGGAAATAATTCAGAATGAATCTTGCAGCTCTTTCCTTTCTTCTCCAGCAGGGAATCCCTCCATGAGTCCCTTTTCTCTTCTTCAATCTTCCATTTATTAAAAGACGCGTCTTTTGTCTCTTCCTCAGAAATGAAAATTTTTAAATTTTTTGCAGTCTTTCCTTTCCATTTTTCCATAAACAGATATCCGGCATAATCGCAGCTGAGCACTGCGTCAATTTTATGCATGCTGATCCACCGGCCTGCTTCTTCCAGGTTCTGACTGATTCGAAAAATCTTACTTGTCCTTTTTAGAAAATCCTGGAACATTTTGTGAAATACGTTTACTCTCTCCCTGCTGCAGTCATAAATTGCATACTCATAGTCAGACGTTCCCTGAATCACTTCGTCTCCTGCCACGATCACACAGGGAAGAAGATTCAAATTATAAAAATGAGACTGGACATTATCATAGTAATAATAGGCCTTGTACTTACATTCCGATATAAGAAATGGTGAAATGTGGGTAAAATTACTCAGATTATAGGTGTTTCTCTCTCCATTTTCTCTGCTCTCCATGCAAATGATATGCTGGATCTCCACATTCTTATTCTCGCAATAGGAAATCAGCATCTGCTGGATAAACGCATAATCCGGCTGTCCGATCACACATATTTTCCCGGATTCTTTCTGAGCTTCCCGCTTTATGATCTTTCGTATTTCTCCATTGACATTCTTTTTTCCATACAAAAATTTCTTTTTCCCCTGTGTTTCCGGATTTTCCTTTGACTGTCCCCATTCCACCGGAAGATTTCTATGTTTTTTCAGACTGCTGATCAGATGAACAATATAGCTGCGCTCCTCATAAATATCTTTTCCGATCATTGTAATCTGATAAGATTCAATCAGTCCTCTCTTTTCATAAGGCGAAAGTCCCAGGGCATCAGCGATGCGGTATACCATCTCCACGTTTGCCGGATGTCTGGTTCCCTGTACGATCTTATACATATTTGCTCTGGAAATATCGCACATTTGAGACAGACTATATACTTTCTCGTTTTTCTGTTTCATATATTCTTTTAATTTATCTGAAAAAATACTCATCTCTCTTCATCCTCTTTTTTACTGTCAGCGCTTTTATATTCTTTTACTATTTCCTGCAGTCTCCACAGTGTTTCTTCCGTCTCATATACCATGGAAGAATGATCCAGGGCATCTATAAAATGAAAGAATGCATCGGTTACACTTCTCTCATATAATACAAAGAAACACCACTCATGATTATTCTTCCGAAAAAGCAGAGACACCTGAACATTATCAAAACAGCTGATGTACAGATCATCCGGCATCACAAGAGCATCTGGTTTCAGCATATAGTGCATGATCTTTCCTTCTTGAATCTGCTGGATTGCTGTCTCGATAACCTTCAGACGGGATTCCAGAGGAATTTTATTGCAGTATTTATAATATGGATCTGCCAGATAACCGGTTTCCATGTATTCCCGTACCCAGGATTCTTTGAAAAATCCTTTGTATTCCGTAGTTGTCCGAAGCATTTCATTTTCCAGTTCCTTATTTCTTCGAAGAAATGCTCTTGACAGCTTGCCCATTTCTCCTTCCACATTAAAATAATCCATGGATACGTCAAAAGGAGTCGCCACAGATCCCAGCATCGATGAAAAGATCAAATGCTTCTTAACCGGCACCACTCCGCAGATTTTTTCGTCAATTGCTTTGCTGTATGTATTAATGATATCATTAATCCCCGGTTTCATCACAAACATCGGCGTTACTTCTTTCATATAGCCGCGGATAATATTCATAAAAAACTCCCGGGCCTCGCTCCCCCAGTCATGGACGGCACACTGATAATTTTCTGACATCTGAAGGATATGATCTCCGATCATTACCATATACGGGAACACATTCAGATTATGAAAATGGGATTCCTGTTTATCATAATAATAGTAAACCTGATAATCTGAACTGCTCATGATCAAAGGCTGCATTTTGAGCAGACAATCCAGATTGTATTTTTTTGCCTCATAACTCTGTCCGCCCTGCAGACATATAATATGAGAAATTTTCAAATTCAGCGTATCGCTGTAAAGAGACAGAATCTGATATGGGTATTCGTACTCCGGCTGGCAGAGCAGATAGATCTCTGTTTCTTCTTTCTTTTGTTTTTCCAGCAGAATCTGTATGAATTTATCAATATTCTGCCTTCCATATATGACCTCTTTTGACTCTGTGGCTGATTCCCCCTCTAAATCATCTTTCACACCCCGTGACATAGAATCCTGATCCCGTAAAACAAGCCGCTGCAAAAAATCGATGATACATTTCTTTTCATAATAATTAGCTTCTCCATCGAAACCGATGTCATAACTCTCCATCAGCTGTTTCTTATCAAACGGCGACATTCCCAAAGCGTTTGCTATGATCTCCACGATTTCCCTGTTCTCCGGAAAGCATTCACCCTGGCAGATTTTATAGAGTTCCATCACACTGATGTTCGTAGCCTGTGATACGTCAAACACTGTGATATTATTTTTCTTCATATACTGCTTCAATTTTTCTGCTAAACCTGTCATCCTCTCTTTTACATCCCCTTTCTTTTGTATAAATTTTCTTAAATTTTAATAATAATTTCAATATTAGACAAAAGATTAGACAAGTTTTTCTACTACAGTTTACATATGAAATAAAAAATAGGCTTCGCCTATTCAGCTCCCCCTGCCCCTCAATCATGAGGGGTTAGGGGTTTTCTTTTCTTACTCTTTCCTGCATAATAGTCTTATGAATATCTTACAAAAAATCTTTACAGACCATTATGAAGAAATCAAATATACCCTCCATCCCAGAAAGACTGAGATGGAAAATATCGATAAGATGTTAAACTGCGGCGATCCTTCCTTTGGCGGTGCCATGTACGGCTGTCCCCACTGCGGCAAGTTGAAATTCGTCCCTTTCCGTTGTCGCAGCCGTTTCTGTCCTACCTGCGGAAATAAATACGCCATGGAACGCTCCACCTCTATGCTTTTTAAGCTCATCAATGTCCGCCATCGCCATTGCGTCTTTACCATTGATGAAGATCTCCGTGCCTTTTTCCTCCAGGACCGCTCTCTCCTGAACTGTCTCTTCCATTCTGTCTCCAGTGTCATCTCCCGTATGTTTTTCAAGCTCAACCAGGCCAAAAATTTCACCCCTGGATATATCATGGTCCTCCACACTTTTGGCCGGGATCTCAAATGGAATCCCCATATCCACTGCCTCCTCTCCGAAGGCGGTCTCGGTAATGACGGCTCCTGGCGTCATGTCAGGCACTTTAACTATGACTATCTCCGCAGTGCTTTCCGCACCGCTCTCCTCAATGAACTGGAAGTCAGGATCGGGCCTTCTTTTAAAAAAGTAAAAGCAAGATGTTACAGCGAACATGAACATGGTTTCTATGTCTATGCTAAACCTGATCTCTGTGACCCCAAAATAGTCGCTAAGTATATTGGTCGTTATCTTGGCAGGCCTGTCATCGCTGCTTCCAGGATCGATCACTATGACGGTGATACGGTCACTTTCCACTATCATCGTCATGAAGATAATAAATATATAAAGGAGACTTTACCTGTCATGGACTTCATAAAACGCCTCATCCGCCACATCCCGGAAAAACATTTTAAGATGATCCGGTACGGCGGTCTGTATGCCAGACATCGTAAGATCGATCGTAAGCTGTATCACGTCATACCAAAAGAAAAACACAAGAAACTCCGCAGTTTTGATCGCTGGCGGGAGGCCATCCTGCATTCTTTTGGCTATGATCCTCTGGAATGCCCTGACTGCCATCATAAAATGGTATTCCTTGAACTCTATTTCAATCACAAGCGTGTATCTCTCAAAGAAATGTACGAGAACGCCATGTCCCGTTCTCGTGGAAAGAGGTCATCTGCTTAGCTTTTTCAAAGTTCCTTTTCTGTGGTATACTCCTATCAAAGGAGGCGATACCGATGGATCCACACACAGAGAGACTACGTAAAAAATATATGGATGATCCCCCAGAAGGCATGTCGTCTGAGGACATTCGCCACATGAGCGAGGACGATCTTCTGGATATGGATTATTTCCTGAACGAAGATGTTGAGTTTGACGATGAATTCGGAGAAGAAGGTTTTTATCTTTTCTGACCCACATCGTCTCTTTGTCATCCCCAAACACATGTTTATCTAACATACGTTCGATAGACATGTGTTTCTTTTATGCTGTTATAAAAACGGAATTTCCTATAAAATCAAAAAGAGGCAACTTTGCGCCACGGTGGCGCAAAGTTTTGCCTCTTTCTATTATATTTTTATTATTAAAGATTTTTTTGTAGCATTTCTTGTAATGTATATGAAATAGTACGAAGTTCCTTGTTTTCTGTTGCATTTTTGCCGACTGGCATATTAACTCCTGCCTTTAAATCAACCGTAAATCTATCTGTATATACTTTTCCTGCTCCAGAATGATATTCTATTGTAAAGGTTACATCCTTATCAATTTTCTTATAATCTAATGTACAAATTCTTGATTGTCCAGGTGCTAAAACAGAATGATTCAATTCCTTCAAATAATCCTTATCATTTCTAATTCCATATTTACCTTTAAAATCAAAATCAGACTCAAATTTTGTTATATACGCTGGCGATTGTCCAAAATTTTTAACAACCAAATAAAAAAGTATATTCCCTGTGTTAATTTGATCATTATAAATAGAGACAACTGGTCTAGTAGAATCTTCAATCATTTTGTTATTTTGCCTTAATGTAATTACAACTGTAACTACTGATATAACTGCCAAAACAAATGATAAAATACTTAAAATAATATTTACAACTGTAGCTGTTTCCATATTCAACCTCCTATTTTGATTTTATTTTCATTTTCCTCTCTGTACATAACAATGACTTTGCGCCACGGTGGCGCAAAGTTCCTTTATTTACATACGACTATTATTAATTTTTCTTGTAATAGATTTAGCCTCTTGAACTAAATCGTAATCCCAATTCTCAGAATTTTCTTCTACTTCATGTGCCAATACTTTTCCCAGCATGATAATCTCATCAATCTCTCCTGAATTCTCTTCATCTAATTTTATAGATATAATATCATTTTCTTCTATATCAGAAGCTTTATGAACTTCTTTCATTACCGCTGTTGTATCATTTTCTTTTGCTATTACTCGAACAATTGCTTTTTCGTTTTTAGCCATATCATTACCTCTACTTTCCAATTTTTATTTATACTATTTCCTAGCCATAGAATACCACAATAATTAATTTTTGCATAACTACTTTGCGCCACCGTGGCGCAAAGTCATTATTTTATCTACGAATTTAATAAAATTCATCCATTTTTCCAAGATTAATAGTATTTTGTATTTTCTTCCACATTATATTTATCTACTATGAAAAGAGAACTTTACGCCACGATGTCGCAAAGTTCCCTTTTCCTAATTTCCAATCTTAAAATTCAAAGTCTTAATCAATAATTTAGTCTGTAATCTGCGTTTTAAAGTCTCATCTACACAATAATGGATCTGTCCATATTCATCATACATTTTTCTTTTCGATAAATTGTCAATATATCCATCATAGTGTTTTAGAACTTTTTCAACAGCATCAACATCTCCTTTGGTTGCTTCTTTGATTGTTTCAAACGGTAATAAATTGTACTGGACTTCACATTTCTGACTCATCTGCTTTTTCCTCCATAACATCCTTTAATATTTCTAAGGATCGTTTTCGATGTTCATTTACTGTGCTTCGAACTAATTTCATCTTTCTCGCAATTTCCGCATCACTCATTCCCATAAAATAAGATAATAAAATTACATCTCTTTTTCTCTTTGTTAACGAAGTTAAAGCTTCTGCTATTAACGCATCTTTTACCTCAATATCGTAATTTAACACCTGAAACTTATAGCTCTCTAAATCATATTCATCATGTATAGCCAACTGATCCAACTCCTTCTGGGATAATTCCGATAACATAACTTCATTTTTGCGTAAATATTCCATATGTCTTATGTAATCTATTTTTTCTCCTTTTAATGCTAGTTTGCATAGACGATCAAATTGATGCTGAATCGTTTCCTCAAATTGTGAAGGAGATTTCCCCATAAAAGTTCACCTCCTTCCCATTTGGACAAGGTTCAAAGTGAATTTCTTGTTCACTCTTACTCCCGATTCGATATATCCCAATGTTCGGTTTGGATAAGTTTTTATATATTTTAGTAAAAAAAAAGCGTTCGGACCATCACTTTGATTAATCCAAAACGCTTTTTTTCTCCACTTAGTTTTGTGTTCTTTATGGAATTTTCTTTTATAAAATTTATTTTTTGTAAGATGATATTCTCATCAATTACACTGATTTATTCGCCATATTCCTTTAGAATAAACTCTTTCCACTTCCCTCTTTCTCCTCTATCAAATTTTTTCATTTCTTCTAGAATTACTACATATTCATCCGTAAAATTTTCATTAGAACCCTTAGTATCTTTCGGCATTTGTATTTCTTCTCCATTTTATTCTTCAAAAGCTAAGCATGCTGCTCCTATCAGTCCGCAATCTTCTCCTAATGCAGCTGGTACGATCTTTATATTATCTTTTAATGCATCAAAAACTTTTTCTTTTACCCTTTTTTCAATTTCTTCAATGAATCCTGGAATCTTTAACGCAACACTTCCGCTTAATACAAATAAATCTGGATCCAATACTCCATATAAAATAGAAATAAAATTAGACAGATATTCATATGCATCTTCCATGATCTGTATTGCTAGTTCGTTTCCTTCTTGCGCCAGATCATAAACGTCTCCTGCGTGCACTACTTCTAATCCTAGATTTTTTGCTCTGGTTGTAATTGCTGTTCCACTGGCAATCGATTCGATTGATCCACTCTTTAATACTCCATGAGATGGACCATTTTTCCAAACAATACAGTTTGCAACTTCCTGTGCAAATCCTTTTGATCCTTGATAGATTTTCCCATCAATACAAAATCCTGCTCCGACTCCTGTTGAAATTGTCAAAAACTGCACATGACTCTTCCCTGCTCCTGCCCCGATCACCGCTTCTGCAAGTCCGGCCAGATTTGCATCATTTTGCAGCTGTACTTTAATCCCTGTAATATTTTGCAATTCTTCTGTCAGATGGAAATAATGCCATCCTGGTAAGTTTGGTGTTTCTAAAATAATTCCATGAATCAGATCAAGTGGTCCTGGGCAGGAAATACCAATTCCTTCAATCTTTTGCCCAAATCCTTTAATTACATTATTAATTTTTTCTAATGTCACTTGTGGATTTTGTGTATCTGTTGAAAACTGTACTCTTTCCACAATTTTATATTCATCATTGATCAGAGCCACTCTTGTATTTGTGCCTCCTACATCAATTCCTACTGCATATTTCATCTATAATCTCCTTTTCTTAAATTTAAATACTAAAAAAGCGACCAGAAAATATTCTGAATCTCTTCATATTTTCTGGTCGCTCATAGGAAATAAATAACCATTGTTATAATTCATCTACTTGAAAAATATATTTGGTTATAGCTTTATAAGTTTCCCCTTTTCTTAAAATTACTTTTGGCTCTTTCTCAATATGAATAGAGTCTGGTAGAAACTGTGGTTCAATTGCTACGCCATCTCGGTTCTCATAAGGTTTCCCTTGTTTTCCGTTACATCCTTCATCTAAGAAATTTCCCGTATAAATTTGTATGGCTGGCACTGTTGTTGATACGGTCAATTTGCGTCCAGATTTTTTGTCATATAAACAAAGTTGATTTTCGTCCCCTTTAACCATAAATGAATGATCATAGCCTGATGCTAATTTTAATTGCTGGCAATCTTCATTAATTCTTTCACCAATTTTATGATAATCATGAAAATCAAAAGGAGTATCTTTGACATTCATAAATTCTCCTGTTGTACAACAATTTCCATCAACACATGCAATCTGATCTGCATCAATCTTCAAGTAGTGATCATAAATTTTTTCTTTTCCGGCAGATAAATTAAAATAGGAATGATTCGTAATATTACACAAAGTATCTTTATCGCTCCATGCTTCATATTCCATTGTTAAACAATCATCTGTCAGTACATATTTTACTTTTAATTCCAAGTTTCCTGGATATCCTTCTTCCATATCTGGTGAGATATAAGAAAATAATAATCCATTTTCAATCACTTCATAGTTAAAGACTTTTTGATCAAATCCTATTTCCCCTCCATGTAAATGATTTGGTCCATTATTTACTGCCAATTTGTACGTTTGTCCATTCAAATCAAATGTTGCACCCTTGATTCGATTCGCCACTCTCCCTACAATGGCACCCATATATGTTCCATCTTCTTTACAATCTTCGATTTCTCCAAATCCTAAAACAATATCTTCTTGATTACCATTCCTGTCCTTTGAAAAAATGGACAGGATATGGCATCCAAGATTTGTTACCCTGATTCGAAGTTCATCGTTTTTCATCTCAAAGAATGTAATATTATTTTCTCTTTCTTCTATTACATTCACTGTAGTTATCAGATTTTTTTTCATAACGACTCACCCTTCAGGTTTTATTTATCGATAGATTAAAAGAAATCATAAATATGTTCAAAGTCTTGCATTGTTCCAAGAACGCCTGGAAGATCTTTATATTCATCTTCTTTGTCTTTTTCACATACAACAAGAATCTTATTACATCCTGCTTTATAGGCATTTTTGATACCGGAGAAGGAGTCTTCGATAATCAGGATATCTTTGATATCAACTCCTATCTTTTGTGAAGCATCCAAAAACATCTGAATCTTATTTTCATAAGTTCCATCATCATATACCAGAGTTTCCGGTGCAATATATTCATCAAGATGGAAAGACTCACGGAAGAAATCAATATTCGCCTTAATTGAAGCACTCGCAATTGTGTAAGGAAGTTTATGATTCGTTAACCATTCAAAATACTCTACAGAACCTTTTACTAGGTGGAAGCTTTTTTTATCTTTTTTGCAAAATTCACGGTAAAATGCTTCTTTCTTAGAGGAATATTCCTTTACTTCCTCGATCGATGCCTTTCCATCTGTCATATACTTGATGATCTGATCGTTTGGTGTTCCATTAAATTTTCCATGTAATTCTTCATCTGTGATATCACATCCACGGAGCAGTCTGGAAATTTCATTCCATGCTAATACATGTTTATCATTATCAAAGAACAATGTTCCATTGAAATCAAAAATGACTCCTTTATAATCTACCATACGTTTATACCTCTTTTGTTTCGCTAACTTTTTTATACCAGTATGCGGATTTCTTTGGATAACGTTCCTGTGTTTCAAAGTCTACATAGAATAATCCATAACGTTTGTTATATCCGTTAGACCATGAGAACATATCCATTAATGACCATACAAAGTATCCCTTCACATTGGCACCTTCATCAATTGCTTTTGCAATCCACTGTAAATGACGTTTGATATAATCAATACGTGGTTCATCATCGACTGTACCATCTTTAAAGTCGTCTTTGTATCCCATTCCATTTTCTGTAATATAGATCGCATTATAGTTTGGATACTGTTTTTTGATTCGCATAATCTGATCATATAATCCTTCTGGATAGATCAGCCAATCCCAGTCTGTTCTATCGATTCCCTCTTTGAACATATGCTCGCTGATACCTTTTAATCTGTATACAGAAGTACCTTTTGCACCTGTTCCATTATGATGGATCTGACTTTCTCCATTATATTCCTGAACAAAGTGGCTCTGATAATAGTTGATTCCAAGATAATCATTATATTTTGCAGCTTCTTTCAGTAATTCCATATCAGTTACTTTTGGTGCAAACGTCTTATTTTCTAATTCATATAAGAAATTGATATGTTTTAATGTTTCTGAAGAATAATATCCTAAGAATGTTGCATCCAATAAGAACTGATTTGTTAAAGCATCTTCCCTTTCTGCTGCTAAAACATCCCCTGCTTTTTTCTCATCATATGGATATTTTGTTTCTAAGGAATGGATGATACCGATCTGTCCTTCATATCCACCTTTTTCAAATGCAATAACTGCTCTAGCATGTGCAACCATCATGTTGTGCATAGACTCAATTGTCTTCACTACATCATACTTTTCTCCTGGTGGGAATGTTCCTGTGATATACTGTCCAGATGATACTGGCCAGATTTCATTAAATGTAAACCAGTAACGAATATCATCTTTAAATTCTTCAAAACAGAATTTTGCATATCTTTCAAAACAATCAATCGTGTGTGGATTTAAGAAATCTCCATTCTTATGTAATTCATTTGGTGTATCAAAATGATGTAATGTAATGAATGGCTCTACTCCATTTTCTCTACATTTCTTAAACATTGCATGATAGAAGTCTACACCTTCCTGATTGACTTCTCCTTCTCCTGATGGGAAGATTCTTGACCATGCAATGGAAATACGGATTCCATTAACTCCAAACTGTTTACATAAGTCTAAATCTATTGGATATTTATGATAAAAATCGCTGGCTGGATCAGGGCTGAACCAGCCCTGTTTTTCCAGATAATCGTCCCAAGCTACACGTCCTTTTCCATGAGTCTTTGATTCACCTTCACACTGATATGCTGCAGTTGCTCCACCCATGATAAAATTTTCTGGTAATCTCATATTAATTGTCTCCTTCTAAAACCTTAAATACAAATTTAAGTGCTGCCTCTGGATCTCTTGTTAACGAAATATACTGTTTTCCTTCACACGCAACACACTTAATTCCTAAACGATCTGTGTCCTTCTTAAGATCCTGATAGAAAGATGCTACCTGTGGTGCTAAAACAACAAGATCATAATCCTGCATGATATCGGTATGTGCTCCGTATGCTCCTGCGGCTGTGATCAGCGGAATATTCTGTTCTTCTGCACCTTTCTTAAGAGCATTAGCTAATAATCCTGATGTTCCTCCACCAGCACAAAGGACTAAGATTCTCTTAGATTTCAATGTATCTCCATCAACTTCAATCTGTTCTTCTTCAGAGTTAACTTCTTCTAATCCTTTTTCTTTTTCTTCTTCACACTTCTCGTGATCATAAACTTTAAAGAATGGATAGTATACAACAAAGTCAAGTACCAACAATGCGATTGCTAAAACCAATGCCTTCAATGCCATACCACAACCAAGGAATAATCCTAATGGTCCAGGTGTTGTCCATGGTAAAATATATAAGAATGAGTTCATTCCAATATAATCAACAAAGATTTTAAATAACCATACGTTTAGGATTGGTGCAAAAATAAATGGTACAAAGAACACTGGATTTAAGATTAATGGTGCTCCAAACAAAATTGGCTCATTTACTCCGAATAAAACTGGAATAGAAGATACTCGTCCAATAGCTTTTAACTCTTTTGATTTTGCCAAAAATGCAAACATTAAAGTGATTACCAATGTTGCTCCAGTACCACCAAGAGTTGCTACAAACTGCTGTACACCTGGTGTTAAAATGTTTGCTGCATGTTTTCCTGCCTGGTATAACTGTAAGTTGTTTGCAATATTTACATAGTAAATTGCAGATACAGCTGGTTCTACGATGGCTGGTCCCTGAATACCTACAAACCAGAACATTGCCATAGCTCCATAAATGATTGCTAATCCAACATATCCATCAGCTGCTGTAAACAGTGGCTGGAATACCTGAATAACTGCCTGTGCAAAGCACATATCAAACTGTTTTCTAAAGAAGAAATCAAAGATTGTTAATAACAGTACACATACTCCAAATGGAATAACATCTTTAAATGTCTGTGAAATATTTGGTGGCACTGCATCTGGCATTTTAACTGTAATATTTCTCTTAATAAAGAACTTATAAAGGTTTGCTGTAAAGAATGCTACTAAGAATGCTGTTAATAATCCCTTAGATCCCATATACCCAGATGCAAATCCATCTTTAATGGAATCAACTGCTACGACCATAAATCCAATCATAGAACACATCATCGTAGAAATAGCATTAATCTGATTATCTACTGGCATATCTCGGTTTAACGATTTTGTTAAATGGTAACATGTTGTTCCTGCTACAACCAATCCTAAAATTCCCATAGAATAGTTATATGGTTTTAACAGGAATGCTTCTACAGTTTTACTCCAATAAAATCCAAAAATATTTGGTACGTATGCTAACAACATGAAGATACTTGAGAATAAAACGATTGGCATTGCAGAAATAAATCCATCCTTGATCGCTTTTAAGTATCGGTTTCTTGCGATAGCATCGAAATATGGTTTTAATTTTTCGATTGCTTTAATCAGTTTATTCATAATCTTATCCTCTCTTTATTTATTTTCTATAAACGTCAATCAATGTTCCGATAATATCTTTTAATAATAATGATGTCATTAAATGATCCTGTGCATGTGTCATGATAAATCCCATTTGAATAGGCTCTCCGTTTGCTTCTACTTTCATCACATCCATCTGTGCATCATGTGCATCATTTAAACAATCATTTGCCTGTGCTACTAATTTATCACACTCCTCAAATTTTCCCTGTTTTGCATTTTCCAGTGCAAGTAATAATTTCGAGCGTGCATCTCCTGAGTAAGAAACAATTTCAAAGCTGATCATCTGTAATTCTTCGTTTGTCATAATTAATCTCCTATTCCCGTATAATCGTAATGATCGTTGCAATTTCCGTATCATTAATATATACGTTAAACTCTTTTTCAATTGGTCTCAGAAGCTTTTTCACTTCTGGAACCATTTCCTTGTTCTTGTCAATCACACCTGATGCAATAAAGCTGATGGAAGGTGTGTATTCCTGTCTGATCCTATCTAGTAAACATACGATGTGAATAATCAATCCGATTTTTTTGTTTTCATCCAGTCTTACCTTTAACAGATTCTGTACTTTGTCCATGAAATCATCCAGATACACTTCAATTTTGGCCATGTCCAGCTCTTTAAAGTTCTCTTCCAAATATTCATACGTTTCGGTGATTCCCGTTTTATCCAATTCATTCTGTGTCTGGATATAGTCATCTAAGTTCGTTTTTTCTGATTTCATTAACTGATTTACATCAATAAATTGGTATTGATGAAGTAGTGGATCATAATCACCTACAATCCCAACAATCTCTCCCTCTTCCGCAATGTTATCAATCATGCTGTAGAGTTGTCCTTCATTCGCTGCTACAATCCTCCTGATCTTTACATCACTCCAGCTCATGTTTTCATTGATGAATCGTTGTATTTTTTCTGCTTCTGTTTCAGATTTTGATGTGATGACCACAATCTTATTGCTACCATCATAATTTCTGCTGTATGCTGCTGTTTTGAAATTTTCCTGAAGATATCCGTAGATTTCTTCAATTCCTTTTTCTTCACTTGCTTTGTTGCTACATGCTACACCAATCAATGTGATCGGTGATTCTACAAATCGAATGTCGATATTCGTTTCCGCTGCTATGGATTCTGCCATTGTCCTTAGTGATCCCATGTCATAGATCAGGATGATTCCCTTTCCCTGATCAATTCGAATGATTTCTTTCTTGAAATCCTCATACGCTTCTTTCATATTTTGATCTAATGGTAAGTTAAATGCATATGTATTATTTTCATTCGAAAGGATATTGACTGTTTTCACAACTTCTTGTGCGGAATGATCACCATGCATTGCAATCAGTGTAACAACCTGTTGCTTTTTCGTTACTCTTTCTTCTAAGAGGAACATCATGACAAATACAATCTCGTCCACATTTAATCTAGTATGAAAGACTTCTTCTGTTTCCAGAATAAATTCCTGTGCTAACTGATATTCCTGCGGATAAGAAACTGTCATTTGCACGATTTCTTCGTTTGATACTCTTTGTTTTGATTCATTTCTGATCAATGCTGAATTCATATGGAGACACAAAGCACACATAATCTTTTCATCATATTTTATCTGAAATGTTTCTTCTGCTTTCTTCAAAAACAGATCCACATGTTCAATCATCTTGTTGGCAATAATATTTTCCAGCATGTTCCGATTCGAAATTTTACCACTTAATTCGTTATAATACTTCTGGAAATCTTCTTTTAAGGCAATGGACACATATGCATCAATCTCTTCCTCTTCGATCTCCTGTTTCTTATATTTTTTCTTCCGATCATCAATCGACTGATAAATATCTCTTTTTTCTTCGCTTTTTTGTGCTTGCTTTTTCAACATTGTAGAATGTGTAAATGCGTAAACATACTGTTCTGAAACTAATTCTTCTAACTCTTCTTTATGTGTTTTAGAGTATATTAATCCCTTTCTCACATATGTAGGAAAGTCTGAGAGTAAAATCTCAATGAATTTATTTTTTGAACTTCCTTTTCGTGCATAACAATTTACACATCCTGTATGAATATCTTTTTTTAATCCTGTCACGTTATCATCTGATTCATATAGGAGTAATGCAGATAAGATATTGGAATCCATTTCTAGATTTTTACCCATATTTTTAATCTCATCATATAAGAAGCACTGTATCAATTGAAATCTTTCTTCCATAGATCGTTCATTTAAGTTTGGAAGTTTGATTTCAAAATCTGTTCTTTCTTGTAATGAATGATAAATTTCCTGATTCACACTTAAATCAGTACGACAGATTAAAATTCCTCTTTCTTTCGTAGAAAGTAAACGCCTCCTTTCATAGGCCGGAAGCATATCAATATGATTGATAAACAGCATTCCATCTTCTGATTGATTTAAAATTCCAACTTCATCTTCAGTTCCAAAAAGTAACTTCTGTCGATAGTCTGGATTTTCTTGGTAAGCCTTACAGTCAAATACCAGTAACGCTTCCCTATTTTTAACTACGCCGGATTTCACAGCAAACTCAAAAACTGTTTCCGCAAAATAATGTGCTCCACATCCTCGCTGTGCAGTGATAAGAATACTAGGCTTTCCCTTTGGATAAAGAATCGTTGCCTTTGCACCAGCTACCGCATCTTTTAATGATTGATCATAGCCGATCAGTCTCTTAAAAACCTCTTCTGCTTCTTCAGATAAGTTAATGTACTGATACATGACCGGGCGCCCTTTTTGCTTGATCAGTTTTCCTTCATTAACTAATTGGTTTAAGATGCTGCTTAAATTGGTTCTTTGCATATTTAATTTTTGAGATAAAAAGTTTGTAGTAAATCGTGGGTATTCATCATGTTCATACTCTAATGAATATGTTGTGATAAATTCATACACTCTTTCTTTGTTGTTTTTACTCAGTTTCATATGCAACTCCTATTCTGCGCTGTACTTACCAGCTGCCTATACTATACTTAAATCAATACTTTGCTTCAATTTTTTAAAAACATCTATTTGTTATACACATCATGGCTTTTTCTGTATGTGTATATGTTTTTTCATACATTCAGCTATACATTATCACTGTTTTTCTTATGTGTATAACTGTTTTTTCTAGTTTCATCCAAGAATATACACATTTTTGTTTTTTAATTTTTTATAATCTTTCAAAACTTTAGGGACTGTATAAAGATTTTTATATATTTAAAAATATAAAAAATCTCCAATACATTTTCTAATCCGATGATTTCCTCTATCATTCAAACCACGATCAGAAATCATACGGTCTTTTTATGTATCAGAGATTTTTCATTTTTATTAGTCAGAATTTTTAAATTCAATATATTTTTTCTACTGTATTTCTTCCATCCTTATGTTCAATCATAATCGCTCCTGCATTCTCTAAAAAATCAAACTTTTGATCTCTTATCAATGATTCTTTTAAAAATGAATACAAAGAACATCCATGTCCTACAATCAAAATCGTTTCATCCTGCTCATGTCTTTCTTTGATATCTTCTAAAAATCTTTCCTGTCTTTTGATAACTTCATGAATTTCTTCTCCTTCATATGGCCGGTAATCCATACACATATCATTTAACCAGTCTCTGGATTCTATCTGTAACTTCTGTACAAGATCCTGTGAGATTCCTTCCATAATGCCAAAGTTGATCTCCTTTAATCTTTTATCCTGTATGAGTTCTATTTTTCTTCCTTGTATCAAAATTTCTGCTGTTTCTACTGCACGTCCTAATGTAGAAGAATATGCTGCATCAATCTTTGTATCCTTCAATTTACTTTTCAATCCTTCCACCTATTTCCGTCCATCCTTGCTTAAGGGTGAATCACACCATCCTTGTGTCAAATTTAATTCATTAAAATGTGTTTTCCCATGTCTTACAAAAATAAATCTCATACTATTTTCCTCCCTATAATTGTATTATAATTTATACGTTTAAAATCAAAAGAGAATATCGTATAATAATAGGTAATAAAGTATAATTTACATTTGAAATTTTTACCTTGGAGGATTATCATGGAAAGTCTTGAATCATTATTAAAAAGTTTATATTTAATATCTGGCTTAAATATGTCCCTTTTTGATATCAATGGAAACCTATTGGCTTCCTACCCTCACCAAAAATGTCCTTTTTGTTATGCACTGTCAAAAAATCCAGAAGCTCTTGCTCATTGTACTGCCAGCGACCTGCAGGCAATCGAGCATGTAAAACGTGAAGAGAAAATCTATATTTATCAATGTCATTTTCATTTATATGAAGGAATTATGCCTTTATACTCTTATGGAAGTCTTACTGGCTACCTGATGCTTGGACAGACTATAACAAAATCTCCGATTCACCATGCTAAGGTTATTGAAACTGCCTCTCCTTTTTTTGAGAATCAAGAAGAATTATATGATGTTGTTTCTAAAATTTCTGTACATTCCAAAGAACAGATCATTGCTTTTGCTCAAGTTTCGGATACCTGTGCCAAATATTTGTCCCTTACAAATCAGGTGCAAAGAAAAAATGAGAATTTGGCCCAGGAAATTAAAAGATATCTTCATAAGAATTTTAACTTCCAGGGGCTTTCCATCGAATCACTTTGTAAACATTTTTCTTGCAGTCGTGGAACTTTAATTAATCACTTTAAAACACGTTATCATGTCACGATTCATCAATATCTGCTTGAATTACGTCTAAAAGAGTCTTGTGAATTGTTAAAAAATCCAAATCTTTCGATTAAAGAGATTGCGATTCAGTGTGGATTCTCAGATCCTAATTATTATTCAAAGGCTTTCAAAAAAATGTATCACTGTTCTCCTATGCAATATCGTAACTCATGAATTTGTAATCAAAGAAATTTTATAAAAATTAATAAGATTCTGTATTATCTTCCTACGGAATTAAAAAATGACACAATATGATTAATATGGTATAATATAAAAAATTAATAAATTATAATAGAAAGGAGATAACTAAAAATGAATAATAAAGGAATCGGTGCTGTATTTTTTCTCATATCAGCAATTTTAATATCTGCCAAATATATTTCAGCTGCAATTTTTATGAGCAATGTAACTTCATGGGATGAATCCTTATTTTCATCTGGTTTGGAATACGTTGGACCCTTTCTATCTACATTTTCATTTATTGCATTAATCATTGGGATTCTATTTTTAGGATATGGTCTATATTTAGATATAAAAGAAAATAGGAAATAAACGTTCCCCTATTTATATTAAAAAGAAATGTAGGGAAAGGAAGCAAAATCATGAATTTATTGGGAGTATCCCAAAGTTTGTGTAAACCTTCAAACTGATGTAAGATAATATTACTCAGTTTGGAGGTTTTTTTATGGGAAGAAGAAATGGAGTTGTCAATATTTGTGCAGTCTTTAAACCCACAAAATTAAGCAGCTTC